>MDTG01420093.1_pt1 | contig 17180 bp, 19 predicted proteins | sample 811421 | NCBI WGS metagenome assembly MDTG01 (sample SAMN05326645, study PRJNA326480) | marine metagenome | isolation source: seawater | place: Pacific Ocean: South East | collected 2011
ATTTGCCTTAACCTATTTACAAAAAAATTTTAAATTTACTCATAATGATTTACATATCAATAACATAATGTATAGTGATACTGAAACTAAATATTTATATTATAAATATAATAATATTTATTATAGAGTCCCAACTCACGGAAAAATATTTAAAATAATTGATTTTGGAAGATCTATATTTACTTATCATGATAAAGTATTTTTTAATGATGTATTTTCAGATTATGGTGAAGCAGGTGGACAATATACTTATCCAAGACAAGTAAATTATTTACTTAAAAGTGATGAAGATAATATTTTACCAAATTATAATTTCGATTTATGTAGATTAAGTATGACTATTTTAGAAGAATTAAATTTAGAAAATTACTCAGAAAACTTTATAAATTTTATGAATAAAATGTGTCTCGATAAAGATGAAAATAGTTTTTTAAATATGCCAGATGATTTTAGATTATATATAAATATCGCAAAATATGCATGTAATTCATTACCAAGAGAAATTATATTAAATAATATTTTTAATGAATATCGTATAAAAAAGAAATTATTTCCTAGAAAATCATATTATACAGTTTAATTACTATAAAAAACTAATGTATATCTTTCACCTTTAAACTTACATGTCTCATGGGGATATTTTGAACCATTAAATGTATAAAATTTATTTTTTATATCATGTTTAACAGGATTTTTTTCATTTTCATCAAATACTGTTAATTCACCACCTTTATAATTTCCTAATCCAATAATATATGATATACCTGTATTTTTAGCATCTTTATGTCTTTTTGCTCTATGATTCTTATTATACTGAATTGATGTAAACTTAAATTTAGGATCTTTTAATTTCATTAATTTTTTTGTTTCATTAAATAATTTTTTATATTTAGGTTCCCTTGTTTTCAATGATAACATTTTACGATAACCCGCATTTTCACCCTTACCTGCCCAACTTGTAACTCTTCCTAAAACAAAACCTTCATATCCACCTTTCTCGCTTTTTTCTAAATGACTCGCTCTTATTACATTTGGTCTCTGTGTTCGGGGCCATTTTAATTTTCTTAACATTTCTAATACTAATTTCTTTTGTTCATTTAAACTTGTTTCATCTTTTCTTTTTGTTTTTCTTTTTGTTTTTCTTTTTGTTCTCATATATTAATAATATATATATTAAAATGGCGGTTTACCACCACCTATTGTATTTGATGAACTAATAGTTTTTTTAACTAAACTTTCACTCCCAGAATTAAATATAAATAATATAAAAAAGGAAATAAATAAAATTATAAAAAATATTTTTAAATATTCATCTTTTCTACTTTGTTCATTTTCATTTTTCGTAAAAATGGCATACAAACCTGTACTTAATCCACTTATACCTGTACCCATTAATAATGAATCACTAAACATTTAGTAATCTATTATAATTTAATTAAATTTTTAAAACTTATTTTTCTACTTCATTTGCATCCTCAAATAATGAATAATTATTTTCAGTATTTGTTTCTATTTTAATTCCTTTATTTTCCGCAATTTGTTTTACATCTTCAAAGAAATTTGCTAATGATGAAGTTTCATCTATATCATCTTCATTTTTAACAACTACTAATTCTTTTCTTGGTGATTTTAATTCTTCATTATTTACTACTTCTGTTTCACCAATACTATCTAAATTATTAATTTCGGGTTTAGGTTTATTCATGTTAGGATATAATGAAGTAAATGAAAATGAAGATTTATTTTCTGGTTCAGGTTCTGGTTCTGGTTGTTGTTTAGAATGTGGTTCAGGTTCAGGTTCGGGTTCAGGTTCATCCTTGAGAACTATTTCAGTTTTTTGAGAAGATTCTATTTCAGATACTGGTCGTGGTTCAGGTTCAAGTTCCGGTTGTGGTTCTGGTAATTTTTCTATAATAGGTATATTTGATTGAGTAGAAGAATAATTATTATCAGTAGGATATACTACTGATACATCTTCATTTTTTATTGGTAAATTAAAATTTTCATTATCATCTTTTTTAACTACATTTACTTCTTCTTTTACTTCCATATTTGTCATTAATCTTTTTATTCTTTCATTATCAATAGTATCTTCTTCTTTATTTATTAATTCTACATTATCATATGTATCTTCCTGAGGAACATCAACTGGAACAGTAATATCATTTACAACTATATTTGATGTTTGTTTTGATATTTGTTCTTCTGTAGGATCATCATCTGTTGTAAATATAATTTGAGGTTTAATATTATTATCATTATCATCTATTATATCATCTATTACATCATTTTCTTTATAATTAATTACATCATCTATTATATTTTTATCATCTATTATATTTTCTTCATTTGAATCTGTTTCTTCATTAACAAATTTAGGTTCTGTTAATATTTCTTTATTATCTACAATTTCTTTATTATCTACAATTTCATCTTCATCATCTATAATTTCATTATCTATATTTTCATCTATTTCATCATCATCTTGATCTTTATTATTTTTAAAATTATTTTTTAATTCATTTAATTCTTCTCTTAATAATCTTTTAATTTCATCTTTTTGATTTAATAAACTATTATCTGTTTCAACTTCTAAATGTTCTTTTAATATTTCTTTTATTGGTAATAAATTTCTAATTGTATTTTCTATACAATTTTTTATAATATTTTCAATTTCTTTATTATTTTTTTGATATTCATATCCTGGTATATTTTCATTTAATAAATAAGGATTTTTCCATAATTCTCTTGCTGTATTTATATATGATTTATGAATAAATGTACTACATTTAGGTATAGTAACATTAATTTTCTGAAAAGATTGATTTGGACCAATCGATGTTAAAATTTTTGTATGACTTATAAATACCGCAGTAATTAAATCATCAATCCAATCACAATTAGAATTATTTATAATACGACTACATTCACTATCTATAATTTCATTATTCCATATAGGAACTTTTTCTAATAATTCTCTAAAAATTAATAATATTTGACCACCCCTAGATGAATAAATTAATTTTGATTCATCATAAATACTTTTAACTCCATCAAATATATGAGGATATAAAATCTCAATTAATTGTTTTGTATATTCAACTTTGGCTTGCGCAAAAATTGGAGTATTTAATGCTTCCATAAATTAAATATACTATTGAATTAAAAATTTAAACTTAAACTTATTATATTTTAATAAATGATATTCTAAATGTATTATTATTTTCATTATATATTTCATAATAAAAATCTTCTAATACTGTATCTTTTGTAATATGTTGTTGATCTTTAAAATAATTAGGAAATTTAAATATATATGAATTTATATCTTTAAAAACTTCTAATTTTACTTTATAATTCATTGATATAAAATATTCATTTACTTTTTTAATATTATCTTCAGTTAATTCATTTATATTAACTTTATTATCTTTACCATAAAAATATTTTAAACCATCTACAAAAATCATTAATAATTGCTCAAAAATATGTAAACCTATATTTTTATCTTTATCTAATAAAGGTAATTCTAATTTTATACTACCTTGATTTTTAGGTGAATTGCTATATAAATAATTAATAAATTCATTATGATCTCCTTCTTTATATTCAGTTTGAGACATTATAAATTTATTATAAAAAAAATTTAATTCATAAACTTAATGATCTTCACATCCTTCACAAATATATATTTCATCATTAGAATTTGCTATTAATATTTCTTCATATGTATGACTATGAACATGAAAATCGCAATTTTTACATTGATCAATTAAATAAACTAAATTATATTTTTCTAACGTATTTAATAAATCTTTACGAACTTTTATAATTATATCTTCAATTGAATTAATATAACGAATATCTAATTCAACTTTATAAAAACTAAATGTACTACTAGAAATATAAAAATTTCTTAAATAATTATTATTCATTTTTTAATAATATTTAAATTTATATTTTTAAATATTTATAGATTTTTTGGTTGATAACAACTAAACTGATTTGAGAATAGTGTATTTTCTTCTGCTCCAGCATAAGTTTTGCACTGATAATTATAATTATCGGTGCAAAACTTATTATCTCTTACACGTATACACCGATCATCATCATTTGGATCAGGCATACATGGGAATTCATCGCCACTCCTTGAGGATGATTGAAAATTATTACATGTTATTGAAGAACCATATTTATTCCTTGCATCAGGCATAGATATTTCTTCGCATGCACCACCTCTTCCTCCTCGAGATTCGCCTTCATTCGCTCCACGGCTTTCTCCTTCATCTTCCAGAATTTCATCATCAAGATCTTGAATTAACCCTTGTAATTGACATACATTTACTGTTCCACCTTGATGTTGATTCTCATCATAAATGAATGATCTCATGCATTTAGGACCTCTTATGCAAGTGTATTCGTCTCCCATCCCATCTTGCTGTGGTGTCGCACATGAATAACCCCCTGTGGCTTCATTTTCTCTAAAATGTTCACATTTGATATGATCTGCATTATTCGCATTAATCTCTACACCACCCCAATCACTTCCCCCAATTGTCCCAACATCGTCAAATGATGATTCATTTATATCTATTTGACTACATAATATATTTCCTTCAGCTGGATATTCTTCCCTCCCTTTAAGATTATTTGCATCTATTTTTCCAATACAAGTATCAAATAATTCTTTATTATTTGAAAGTGAAACACAAGAATATTCACCATTATCTAAATTAGCATCATCCACATATGTACATTTATCGTTATCGGTTGGACATCCATCTTCTCCGCCGGGTGGTCCAGTATATTCATGACAATGTTTTGGCCAATGTTTTGGAGATAATATATGTGTTTGTCTATCTAGTGCACCTTCAAGTTCACTTAATCCTAATCTTTCACTTGAAGTTGTTTCTATTTTTTCTTCAATTTCACCTAATTTCATAAATATTTCACGATAATCAACACTACCACCTTCACTCATAAATTCACCTTGTGGTCCTTCAAATGTAGAATAAGGAGGTTCTGCATAATCAGCTGAAGCAGATGGTTGTCTAATTTTAATTTCAACTGATCTAGGACAATTATCGCAAGCAACACGACAAGCATCAAATGCTACTACACCATTATCACCTATATCACTACAATCAGAACCTGTTATAGAATAATCTTTACATGTTTTATCTTTATTTTTCCATGTCATATCATCTCTACAAATAGATTCATTTTTAAAATCTTGATTAGTATTATTTTGTTGTTGAATGAATGGTTTATCAAATGGATTCCCAAATGATTCAATATTCATACATAAACATAAAAATAATAATAATAATAAAATACATAATAATAAATGAAATTTTTTCATATACTTACTAATTTATTAGATAATAATTAATATGAAAAAGATGCTAATGATTGAGTATAAGGATTACCTCTAAATGGATCCAACATATTAGGATCTAATCTATCTGATAACTTAACATTATCAAGAGTATCTTTTTCTTGTGTATATTCACAAGTATCATCTCTTGGAATAACATTATATATTTTATCTGGATTAGAAATAGAATAAGTGAAATAATCACTTTCAATTTTCTTGATATCAACATTAAGAGTATCCATTCCATTTGTAAGTTTAGTATTTTCAGTTGTTGGTGCTCTACCTTGTGCAATAATTTCTTTATTGGGATTAAGATCAGCACGGAAATATTGATCATTTGCCATTGCTGCTGTATTATGAGATGAACCAGCATTACCTGTATGTTCGAAATTAGTTGTTTGTTTAACTGTAGGTCTAACACTATCATATAATCTTTCAGTTTCACCCGTAAATACAGATTTAATATTACCTTCATATGTTCTTTCGGTTGTAACTTCTCTTTCATTTGGATAAGCAAAATAACTATTTCTATTATGATCATCATCAATTGCCTTGGATTCTAAATTCATATTACGATTAGTTTCAACCTCTAATTGCTGATTAGTTGATTTTTTAAACATTGGTCTTTCTTGACTTGGATTAAAATTAACAGCTCCAGCTGGACCTAATTTACCTTCATTAAAATGAGCACGATTTGTTTCTTTAACTATATTAACGGGATTAATCATTGGAGCCTCAATTGCTCCAGTTGTTACTAACCATCTATCAGCAGTATTAATATAATCTGCATCAGGAGAATGTTGAAAAACTTCTCCAATTTCTCCTCTATTATCTATACCTTTACCATGAACAACTCTTCCACCAAAACTTTCTTTTTGATTATCTAATGTTCTTAAATTATCTATAGCATTTCTTTGAGCATATGCTAAATCAACATCTCGATTAATATCACTTTTTTCATCAATATGTGCTACATTTTCTTGTTCGAATGGTAATTCATTTCTACGTTCCATCCCTCCTACATATCTAGATTGATCTGCTCTTGCTCCTTCAAAATTATTTCCAAATACATTTCCATAATCTCTTTCTAATTCAAAAAATTGAGGCGTTTCTCTTTTAGGTGGTCTAAAAGCATGATATCCACCTTGATGATTTGTTAATCCTTGATTATTATCTAAATCAACTTGTGTTGGACCCGATCCGCTAAAAAAAGGTTCAACAACAATACCTTGATCATTCATTAAAAAATCATTTTTTGATATTTTTTCACCTGTAATTGATGTTACACTATCTGATACATTTGTAGTATCTCTTAATGTATTTCTACCTCCCATATTTAAAGCATCAATAACTTTAGAATCTCCTAGTAATGATTCATCATGTCTTTTATTTACTAAATCTATTTCATGTTTTTTAGAATCTAAATAATTATGTTGTTCATAAATAGAATTTCCCGATCCCATAACTAAAGGAGGTGTTACTTCATCACTTACTTTATGTTTATTATCTGAATCTTTATTCATTAAATATCCAACACCCATTAATCCAAGTAAAACTACAGATTCCATTATATAACTATATTAATATAATTATTATTTATTTTTAATCTAAATTATATAACCTTTTTAATTCATAAGGAATAGTATTATCATTAAAATATGAAGTCATTTTATTATTGAAATATCCTAATAACTTAAAATGACAATTATTTTCATATAATAAAAATATTGAATCATTACTTGAATTATATTCATTTAATGTATTATATACTGAATAATCATTATCATATTCATTACAATTTAATACAAAAATATTTAATCTTAATGTTTCTATTAATATTTGTAATAATAAATAATCACCCCAATATTCATGACCTGAAGTTTTTATTTGTTCTTTAAAATCTTCATATGAATTTATACTATATGGATCCCATTCTTCATCAAAATCATTTGAATCTTTCATAATTCTATAAAAATTTATTAATAAATCATATTGTTTTAATGTAATATTATCTGATATCATATTTCTAATATCATGTGAATTATAATATATATTTTTATTTATATCACGTTCATTTAAACTTTGTGCTATACAATGAAATAAACAATCACCATCACCCTCACAATCTAAAACACCATAAGGTGAATTTTTATTTTTAATATCACTTAATTTATTTAATTTTGTAATCCATTTTTTTGGTAATTTTTCCCAACCATATTCATATAATCTAAAATGCCAATTATTTTTTGTTATCTGTTTAAATTTATCATTAACACATCTATATTCCATATTATTATCTTTCAACCGAATATTATCTGTTAAATATATTTCCATATTTATTATTTAAAATTCTTATATTTTTAAATATTAATATATAATATAATAATGATAAAAAATTTAATTAATAAAATTTCTTGTAAAGAAATAATTATTTTATTACTCTTATTATTTAGTGTATCAACTTTTTATTTATTATCTCAAAATAGTAATTCTTCATGTAGTTAATTATTTTTCCATTTTTGACCACAATGATTACATATATATATATATTTCATATTTTCCATATCATATTTAATATATGTAATAGATGATTCCTTATCTTCTAAAATAGATATACATTCATCATTTGTACATTTAATATTTTTATTATTATTTATTCTTGGTAAAGTTATATCATTACAAATATATTTATTATTATTAATATACTCTGAATTATCATATTCCCTAAAATCAATTGAATAAATACAATTATTTTCACCTGTAAATGGTTCCTTTTTTTGACATGCCTTACAATAATGAATTAATTTTCTATCATCTGGTTCACCCTCTAAATATAAATATGTCATATTATGACATTCACTACAAAAATGTATTTCAGTATTTTCCATGTTATATTTTATATTAATAAAATATAATCTTTAATTATAATCAAATTTTTATAAATAAAATATAAAAATTTACAATGATTCTAATTTATAATTTAACTCTTTTTTTAAATATGAATAATTTATAATCATAGAAATATTATAAATATTTAATGTTATTTTAGCCGGTTTTGGATGTAATTTACATAATCTATCTAAATTATTTAATATATTCTTTTTTTCTTTTATTAAATGATCTTTAATAATTTCATTAAATACTTTAAATCGTGGATGAATATTAAAACCATTAATTTTTATTAAATGATTATAATTATCATGTTCAACAATTACATTATATAATTTATTTCTTTCACCTTTTTCATTCTCAAAACCAGGTTCATTATGTAATGGATTTTTACATAATAATGATTGAATTGATAATAAAATACTTCCTATATGCATTACTGTTGTCCATTTTGGACCTGACCATGTATTAATCGAAGATAAACATACTTTTCCTAAATAATTATCACTTGATCTACCTCTATATAAATTTGGATGAATACGATATTTACTATGTGATAAATAATTTACTCTGGGAGGACTAAATGGATAATCACTTGGAAAAGAAATAACAAAATATAATATACCATTTTCATATGGAGTATCTTTTGGACCAATAATAATTGCTACTGCTTCTAACATATTTTCTTCATTGAAATTTATATGAATACCAAGTTCTGATAAATTCATCTTATGAATTTCTTTAATATCTTTATTAATTATTCTTTTAATCGCATCTTTTGACATTTTTTAAATATATATCATTATTTTTTCTTAAATAATTTATCTAATATTCATTTAATTTTATAGAAAATTAAAAATTTCATTTATTCTTTAAATATAAAAACTTTTATACAAGAATACGTAATAAATATATAATTTTTGATAAATTTGATTTTTTCTAAATTTAATTAAAGAAAAAAATATTAAGGTTTAATTATTGGGATGGATGAATTTTTACAAAAATATAAAATACTAAAAGAAACAAATGCAAAACCCATCACACACACTTCTATGAAGAAGGGTAAATGGTCAATTCCTGAAAAAAAAATAAAAAAATTTTATAAATTATGTATTGAAAATATTCTTAATGGAAATCAAAATTATCATCTTGTTGAGAAAATGAGAGATTATTTTCCATTTGTAATTGATATTGATCTTAAATATAAATCGGTAGTTGATAGACAATATAATGATCTAACTATTCAAAAATTAAATGAATATCTATGGCAAAAAATTACTGAATGTATTCATATTACTGAAACATCTGGTAAAAATATAGTATTTCTTATGGAAAAAGAAAAAACTTATCCATGTGATAAACAAAATTATAAATATAAAGATGGAATTCATCTAGTTTTTCCAGAAATAATTATTGATAAACAAGGTTTTAAACAAATTATTTCTAAAATACAATCTGAAAACAAAATAAAAGAAATATTTACTGAATATTCTATAGAAAATGGTATTGGACCCGATAATGATGATAAAGAAATATTTGATAGTTCATTTTCATCATGGCAATTATATGGTTGTCACAAAGATAATGAAACACCTTATAAAGTAACTAAAATATACAAAATGCATGATTCTAATTGCGAATTAATCGATCAAGATGAATATGATGAATTTTATAGTGATCCACTTGATATCATGAAACAATTATCTATGTGTTATCGTAAAAAATCAAATATCTCTTATACTGAGGAATTCAGTAAAACATTTAAACAAAAGCAAACTAATACTATTAGTAGTAGTAATACAATTATGACAGATGATATATATAATAATTCTTATTATGTAGATAATAATAATGTAATAAATCCATTTAAACTTGTTGAGGAAGAAGAACTCAAACTTGTTAATGGATTAGTAAAATGTCTTTCAGTAGAAAGAGCAAGTGATTATGGTAAATGGTTACGAGTAGGTGCTGGTTTACATAATATTAATCGTGAAAAACTATTATCTTCTTGGATTGAATTTAGTATGAAATATCCATCTTATGCAAATGGATCATCAAAACGAGATTGTGAATATAAATGGAAATCATTTGATAATTATGAAGGAGCAAAAAGAGGTATTGCTTCATTAAAAAAAGAAGCTGAATTAGATAATCCTATTATGTATAAAGAAGTTATTAATAAAAGTTTATTTACATTTGTAGATAAATCTGTAAGGGGAGGACCAAATGCAGATTATCTAGTAGCTAAAGTTGCTTATGAAAGATATAAGGATGAATTTATTTCAGTTAATGTAAAAGATGAATGGTTTCATTTTAATAAACACCGATGGGAAAGAACATTAGAAGGAACTATTCTTAAAAATCGTATACATAATGAAATTTATAATTTATATTATGAATATCAATCTCATTATCATGATAAAAAATTAGAAGAAATACAAAAATTACAAGATGAAGGTATGGATGTTAAAGAAGTAATGGAAGGTAAAAGTGGATATGGTAAATTACTTCAAAATATAATGAATATCCAAGCAAAATTACTTCAAGGTCAATATGTAAATGGTGTAATGAAAAATCTTCGTGATATGTTTTACAAGAAAGAAATAATGGAAAAGTTTGATACTGATACAAGTCTTTTAGGTTTTGATAATGGTGTATATGATCTTACAAATAATGAATTTAGAGAAGGTAGACCCGAAGATTATATTACAATGACTACTAAAGTATCATTACCTATTAAACCCGAAGATATGCCAATGAAACTAGATGATATGTTAGAATCATTTAAAAATACAGATTTAGATGTCTTTCCAGAGATGAAACATTATAATGCTTATTATGTAGATATGGAGGGATTCATTAAAAAGATTGTTCCAATTGATTCTGTTCGTGGATATACAATTAAATTTTTAGCAAAATGTTTATCTGGTGAGAATCGTGATGAAGGATTTTATATTTGGACTGGTACAGGTGGTAATGGTAAATCTAAACTGATTGATCTTACTAGTATGGCGATGGGTGAATATGCTTGTAATTTACCGATTGCTTTACTAACTCAAAAGAGGAAAGCATCTGGAGCAGCGAGTCCAGAGATGGCTGTAACTAGAGGTAAGCGTCTTGCTGTAATGCAAGAACCTGATGTAAATGAAACATTAAATATTGGTCAAATGAAAGAAATTACTGGCAATGATAAAATTACAGCAAGAGGTTTATATAAAGAACCTTTTGAATTTACACCACAATTTAAACTTGTTTGTATGTGTAATGATTTACCAAATATTCCATCTAATGATGATGGTACATGGAGACGTTTAGAAGTAGTTGATTTTATCGCTCGCTTTGTAGATTATGAAAGTGAAGTAGATGAAACATTACATAGACATCTTAAAGATAAGAGTATTAAAAATAAGATTCCAGCATGGGTTGTTCCATTTTATGCTATTTTACTTCCAGCTTGGAGAGATTATAATGAAAATGGTATTGATATTCCTGATGAAGTTAAGGCAAAGACTCGTGAATATCGTAATAATAATGATTTAGTTGGTCAATGGATCGATCAAAATTGTGAATCAGCTGATAATATTGTATCTAATGATGGTATTACAGAACAAGCACCAACAGATTTTGATACACTCTATGATGATTTCATAGAATGGTGCGAAGAAGAAGAATTTAAAAATCGTCCAGATAAGGGTGGAGTTAGAAACGCACTAAAAAAGTGGCAAGAAAAATCACAATATGGATTATCTTATGGAAAGAAAAAATCTGAAGCAGGTGCTAATGGATATGAAAAATCTATGAAATTTAATCTTATTCTTGTTTAGATTTATGTTTAAATTTTACATTATACTTTTTAGTAATATGATTATCAACTTTTCTTGTTTTACCTCCTAAAATATAAGAATACATTCTTGCTTTTCCCCATGAATCTGCTGTTTGATTAGGTCTACTTCCAGATGAATAATAAGCACCTTTACCTTTTCTAACTACAGCCTTTAATGCTTGAACTGGTATTCCAGTTGCTTTTGATATTTCATTATAAGATTTTATATTTGGATATAATTTATGAAATTTTTGAGTCCAATTACTTGGACGACTTTTATATGATTTAACTTTAGGTCTTGTATAATATTTTTTTGAAAGATAATCTTTTCTACTTTTATTTAAAGATTTCTTTTGTTTTTTTTGATCTTTTTTTGATAAAGTTTTAGGTAAATATTTATTTGAATATTTTGTTTTTTTAACCATATATAATATATAATAGAAATGAAAAAAGTAATTATTAAAAAAAGTACTAATTCAGAAAAAAAATATATGGCAATCTTTTATCAAGATGGTAAGAAAATAAAAACAACTCATTTTGGAGCAGCAGGAATGAGTGATTATACAAAACATAAAGATAAAAGTCGTAAAAAAAGATACATGAATAGACATAGAACTAGAGAAAATTGGAATAATCCAATGACTGCTGGAGCATTAAGCCGATGGATATTATGGAATAAACCAACATTAAAAGCATCTATAGATGATTATAAAAAGAAATTTAAATTTTCTTAAAATGATCAATTACAGATTGATATCCTTTATTTATTAATATAGTTTTAGTATCATTATCTAAATTAAAATTCAAACCATTATTGATTTCAGATATTATAATTTTTTTTTTATCATATTTATCTATATTAGTATTTTCATTTAATAAAGATAATATAAATTTTAATATTGGAAACATTTTTATTATTTCATTATTTTTAAATGAACAGGTACTACCTTTAATAATAATCCCTAAATAATTTTTTGAGATACAAGTTTCTATAGGAAATGAACCTCTTAATCCACCATCTACATATAAATTATCATTATAAAATACAGGTTTAAAAAAAAATGGAATAGCAGTTGTCATTATTGTTAATAATGATAATTTTAAATCAGGATTATTAATATAATTTATATATTCAGTTTCTTTGTTTGTTGTATTATAAACTTTAACTGTTAATTTGATATTTGTTTTTTCATAAAATCTTTTTAAAGTAATATTTTCAATATTATATATATTTTTAATATAAGATTCTACAAATTCACTTAATTTATTATTTGAAAATAATCCAAATTCTAATAACATACTATTAATATCAATATCATCTAAATTCAAGATTGTATTTATATCACATCCCATCATTAAATTTTCTATCATTTGAAAATTTCTTTTTGTCATTAATAAAATACTAAATATAATACCAACTGATGTTGTTATGATTTCTTTAATATTTGTTAATTGAGAATCAATAATATTATTATCAAATAATGATTTAAATATACCAATATATGCAATTCCAGATGGACCCCCCCCTGATAATATTAAAGTATCTATCATAATTTATAAAAAATATAATAAATAATTTTAAATAACTATATAAAAATAAACTATGTTTAATTAATTAGATACAATGCTAACCGGATTAGAGTTAGGATTAACTATTTCATTATCTTATTTAACAGGATTTATTACAGGAGGTGGAGTTTTTCTAAAATATAGAAAAAAACTACTGATTGATTCATCAAATAATCTAAATTTAAATTCAGCAAATAATCATCATTTTGCTACTTTTGCAAGTCCTGTATTAGAAGCTTCTGCTCCATCTCAAAGTGATAATAAAATTACTAAAATTACATTAGAATAAATAAAGAAAAAAATATCTAAACTAAATTATCATAAATATGTCTCAAATAAACATGAATGAATTATATTCAAATATTAATAAAAAAACTTTAAAAAGAATGGAATTATATGATAGTATATTAGTTAAATGTCATAGTAGAATTAAATATAATAGTAATTTACAAAGAAATTACTGTTTTTATCAAATCCCGGAATTTGTAATTGGAACACCTTTATATGATGTATCTGAATTAAGAAATTATGTAATGAATAGTTTAAAAACAAATGGATTTGAAATATTATATATAGAACCTAATTGGTTATTTATTCATTGGAATGTTAAAGGTCATAAATCATTAACTAAAAATACAAATGTAAGTAAAAAACAAAATAATAATAATAATTATAAATCAACTGATACTTATAAACCTAGTGGTAATTTTATATATGATGATTCATCTTTAATGAATATGCTCGATAAATTATAAAATATTAATAACTATTTTTACCTAATTTATAAATATTATCATAAATCATTAATAAGAAAAAACCCGTGAAAATATATAATAATAATTCATTAAATTGTTCATCTTTATTTGATGATTTATCTAAATTTAATTTATTTTTTTTATATTCTAAAAATTCTAAATATTCCGGATCATCTTCAAATGATCTTTTATATTCCATTGTTATGTCAGGTCTTACAATATTATCATTTAATTTTAAATCAACTTTTCTTTTTGTATTTTGATATTGTATTTCATTATCAGTATATGGACTAACTGACATACCTTTTAATTTCTTTTCAGTATTATAATTATCATTATCTTCTAATAATTCGGTATCCATTTCTTTAACAGTTAAAGGTTTATCATAATGTACTTTTTGTTTCTTTTTTTTAGGTTTTTTAACAACCATATCAGGCCAAACTTCTGTTAATAATGCTCCGTACATATATTAATATAATTAATATTATTTTTATAAAAAAATATACTTAATTTATTATAAACATGGAGAAATATATTGATGATCTTAAAAAAAGCCTTTCTTGTATTAATGATAATAAATATATTATCGGCTTAACTATGATAATGTTAAATATTGGTGCGCGTTTCATTATTGATGAATTAGATGATGATTTAAGATCTTTAGTAACAAATACTTATATTCGTAGAGTTGTAATCTTTTGTTCATTTTTTATGGCTACTAAAGATTTATTTACAGCTATTGTATTAACAATTATTTTTGTTATCTTAATCAATGAAGTATTTGCTAAAGAATTAGATGAACTTGATGATAAAGAAGAGAAAAAAAGTGGATCATTTAATAAAAAAGAATTAGATAAAGCAATTAATACTTTAAAAACTGTTCAAATGAATATGTAATTAAAATGATACATATTTTTTTGTCGTTTCATCATATAATGTTAACCATAAATTATTATAACAATCTTTTATACTTAATTTTGTAATAGTTTTATCATCTTTATAATTTTCATTATGATATTCTTCTAAATTATATCCTGGTATTTTCGCATTCATATGATGAATATGATGATATTCAATACCCATTGTAAAATATTTTAAATATTTGGGAACTTGTATAAAACTACTACCCTTTAATCCACTATCTTTTTTATTCCATTTCTTATCATCTACTACATATCCAGGATTATAAGTATGCTGATTATGAAATAATATAAATCCAATACTACTTCCTATTGTTACACTCATTAAAAAATGATATAATATACTAAAACTATCTAAGTAATAAAATAAAATAATTATTCCTATATTATTAAATATACAATCTTTTAATACAACCTTTTTTGATATATTATATTCTTTTTCTGAATCTTCTATAATTACTTCTATTCTTATTAATATTAAAAATTTTATTATAGGAATAATACTATGAAATATTAATGGATCTCTTATAATACGATAAAAATATTTATTTATAATAGATAAAGATTCATATTCTCGTTTATTATATATTATAGTTTCATTAAATAAATAATTATATTTATTTGTTTTATTGCCACTCGTTAAATGATGAACACGATGACGATAATTCCAATTAAAAGGACAAATACAAAATATACTTATCACAGACCCTATAATATAATTTAATTTAGATGAAGAAGTATAAGAATTATGACCACAATCATGCATCAAAATAAAATTTCTCATTCCCATTAATCCTAACACCGGAACTGTTACTAAACTTAAAATATTATCTTTAAAAAACCATGTATTATATAAACATATTCCATATAAACAAATATGTTTACCTAAATCTAAAAAACTCTTTTTATAACTAGACAAATAATTTATCATTTACAATATTATATAAAATATTCTTTAATTATAAATTTAATGTAATACCTCTGTCTGTACCTGAACTTTTTCTATCTGTATCAGCACTCATTAATGAGATACTATCTAAATCCGGTATTTTATCCGGTTGTAAATTCATTTTATTTATTAAATCATCAATTCCATCTGGTGCCGACATATCACTTCTCGCAGGACTTGTTGCTCTCGGTCTCCCTTGCTGTTGTGGGGGAGGACTATTATTAGGAGCACCCATGCCTCCCATACCTCCCATACCCATCATCATCGAAATTGGATTCATAGGTGGCGGCATAGATTGTCCAGTAGAACCCCCTTTATTAATAGATCCAACTGCTGCTTCTGCAAATTGTTTCATTAATTCGGGATTCTGTTGTAAAATGTCATCCATGCCCGGTATTGACGACTTAAACATAGTATTACTTAAATGAAACATAAATGCTGAACCAGCTAATGTAAATAATAATCTTAATTCTGGTGCCATATCGCCTGTACCACCATATTTCTCATTTAATTCCTCAAAGATTTCATCATAATCATTTAAATTTTCATTTACAGATTCACCCCATCCATCTAATTTTACATTAAAAGGATCAAATCTATTATTTAAAAATTCTAAACCTGTAACACACGCCATTAACATTTTACGCTGAAATTTTATAGAATTATCAATCTCTCTTTGCTTTTTTAATTTTATATATTCATTTCGCATATCTTCTAAATGTGAATTCATATTATAATTCATAGTAGTCCTTATCCCCTGAGATTCCAATTTCTTAAACTTATAAAGTAAATCAATTTTCTCATTTTTTATATCCTGTGGACTCAATCTATGTATAGGTTTCATTTCATCTGCTGTTTCATCTTTCGTTTTATTTATTAACATATCATCCATTTCTAC
>MDTG01038427.1_pt1 | contig 17178 bp, 15 predicted proteins | sample 811421 | NCBI WGS metagenome assembly MDTG01 (sample SAMN05326645, study PRJNA326480) | marine metagenome | isolation source: seawater | place: Pacific Ocean: South East | collected 2011
AATACTAAGAATTAAAAAAAGATATTTGCCGCATAAAAACATGTTATAAGTCTAATCTTTTATTGAAACTAATTATCATTATTAAATGAATTTGAAACAAAAAAGCTTAGAAATTTTTATACCAGGGCCAGCAGGAAGATTAGAAGGTAAATATTATAAAAATCCAAAATTTGGTTCACCAGTTGCTATAGTGCTTCAACCACATCCGCAATACGGTGGCACAATGAATAATAGAATTGTTCAATTAATGTATAACATTTTTTTAGATAATGGATTTTCTGTAATAAAAATTAATTTTAGGGGTGTAGGAAAAAGTGAGGGAGTTTTCGATAATGGACAAGGAGAACTTTCAGATGCTGCGGCTGCTTTGGACTGGATTGAGAGAGAGAATATGGATTACAGTCAGTGTTGGGTTTCTGGTTTTTCATTTGGTGCTTTAATATGCATGCAATTAATTATGCGTAGACCAGAAGTAAATAATTTTATAGCAATTTCCCCACAACCAAATGTTTATGACTTCTCATTCTTAGCTCCGTGCCCTACATCAGGGCAGGTAGTTTATAGTGATAACGATGAATTAGTTACTAAGGAGAGTATTGTAGAATTAGATAATAGAATAAAAAGTCAAAAAGGAGTAGAAGTAATATTTTCAAAAATTAAAAATGCCAATCATTTTTTTAAAGATAAAGAATCTGAATTAAGAATAGAAATAGAGAAATATATCAAAGAAAAAACTGCTTTAATTTAAGGCTCTAAAATTTCTCCTCCAGTAGATGGAGATGTGCACCCAGTCGTATTTGGAAAAGATATAGGAAGAGATTGCACAGAGCGCACAGCTAAATAGGCAAAAGCTTGAGACTCAATAAAGTCTCCATCAATATTGAATTTTTCTGAGTTAACAAAAACTAAATTTTTATTAGAATAAAATTTTATTAAATCTATTAAATTTTTATTTTTTCTTCCTCCTCCACATAGTAAAATATTAATATTTTCATCATTAAAATTTTTTAAATAATTTTTGATGTTTGATGAAATTACTCTTGCAGTAAATGATGTTAAAGTAGCTGCTCCATCCTCTAAGGACAAACCTCTAACAAACGAAATGTCAAAATCACTTGTATCTAACGAAATATTATCCTGGTTTTTAAAATTACTTTCATGAACTTCTAGTGCCTGTTCAAGAATAACTTCATTTACCTTACCCCTGCTTGAAACTTTACCTTCATTATCAAATTTATCGTTTGTAAATTTTTGTATCCAAGAGTCGATTAAACAGTTGCCTGGTCCAACATCTCTACTTAAAATATTTAAATTATTTAAATCTTTCATCACTGTAAAATTTGAAATTCCTCCTATATTTAGAACACCAGCAGGTAGATTTATTTTTTTTGATTTAATTAAATATTTGTGAAAAATTGGAGTTAAGGGTGCACCTTCTCCACCACTTATTATGTCCTTTTTTCTAAAATTATAAACAATTTTTTTCTTTGTTAATTGTGAAAGAAGGTGTCCGTTACCGATTTGTAAAGAAACTTTCTCTTTTGGATTATGGTATAATGTCTGGCCATGAAAACCAATTAAATCTAAATTAAAACCTGATCCTAAATCATTTACAGCTTTTGCATGAAATATTGTTATTTTATTTTCTAAATCTTTTATTTCATTTGAGTATAAATTTAAGTCTTTTAAAGAATTAATTTTTTTTTTTAAATTATGAAACTGTAAAAATAAATCTTTATTATATTCATAGTATTTTTCCTTTAAAATACTGCATTTATCCTGTCCATCAGAAGAAATTATAGAAGCGTCAATTCCATCTCCAGATGTTCCGCTCATTAAACCTAAACATGTGTATTGTTTACTCATAAAAGTATTAATTTATATCAAATATTGTATAGTACTTTCTTGTCAACAATTAATTATGAAAAGCACTTTTTTAAAAGAAATGCAAGAAAGAGGTTTTTTAAATCAATGCACTGATTTAGAAAAACTTGACTCAGTGATCTCTAAAAGATCTATTTCAGCATATATAGGCTTCGACTGTACTGCGAGTAGTCTGCATGTTGGTAGTCTTCTTCAAATTATGATTTTAAGATTACTTCAGCAGCATGGTCATAGACCTATAGTATTATTAGGTGGTGGAACTACTCTAATTGGGGATCCATCAGGTAAAGAAACTACAAGAAAAATCCTAAATCACTCAAAAATTAAAAAAAATATATCAAACATTAAAAAGATATTTGAAAAATTACTTTTAACAAAAAACAAAAAAGTTAAGCCTGTTTATGTTAACAATTTTTCTTGGTTGGGAAAATTAAATTATATAGATTTTTTAAGAAAAATAGGTTCTCAATTTACACTAAATAAAATGCTTACTTTTGAGAGCGTAAAAACAAGATTAGAGAGAGAACAATCACTTAGTTATATGGAATTTAATTATATGATTTTACAGGCATTTGATTTTTATAAATTGTTTGAAAAAGAAAAATGTCTTCTACAACTAGGAGGGTCAGATCAATGGGGAAATATAATAAATGGAGTTGAATTAATTCGTAGAATTTTAAAAAAGGATGCTTTCGGTTTAACAAGTCCATTAATTACATTGTCGTCAGGAGCCAAAATGGGTAAAACGGAAAAAGGAGCTGTTTGGTTGAATGAGAAATTATTTTCATCTTATGACTACTGGCAGTTTTGGAGAAATACAGATGATAGAGATGTAATAAGATTTTTAAAATTTTTTACCGATATTAGAGTTGAAAACATTGAAGAAATTTCTAAATCTAAAAATATCAATGAATTAAAAATTGTTTTAGCTAGTGAGGCTACAAAAATACTTCACGGTAAGGAAAAATCTAAATTAGCTGAAAAAACTGCTTCGGACGTATTTAGATTAGGAAAAATAAATGAAAATTTACCTTCTAAAAAAATTCAAAAAAAAGATCTAGAACAAGGCATAAAATTAATCGATTTATTAGTTAAAAATAATATAATGTCTTCTAAAAGTGAAGCTAGAAGAGCAATCATCAACAATGGAATTAAGATTAATGATTTGCTAATAAATGATGAAAAAAAATTAATTAATAATAACGATTTTAATGAAAAAAATATGAAATTATCTTTTGGTAAAAAAAAACATTTCTTATTTAAAGTTATTTAGTTTTATTTATTGCTTTCTGTATAAACCTTGGGGTTAAAGTCTTAATTGGATTTACTGTAGTTTTTATATTACCTGGTAAACCCTTCATCTTAAAACTTATGCCAAAGAGCCCCTCACCTATTTCTTTTGGAATTATGATATCACCAACTATTGGAAGTTTTGATAAAAACTTGTTTAAAGCTTTTGCCGGTACCATAGTGCCTCTCAAACTTATTAAACCAGTTTTTGAGTCAACATAACCCTCCATTAAAATAGAAATACTTGGTCCAATAGCGTATAACTCTTTCAAATTTAATATTTTTGTGTCTTTTTCCATTATCATTTCCAACTTTTCAAATGACAACCCCTCTCCTGACATTGCATCAACCATTCCAGCAAAATCAGCGAGTGATAATAATTTTACTAAACCAGGAGCGTTATTAACTTTAAAATTCTCGATAGTCAGTTTAGTATTACTCTTTTCAGAGTTATAAGTTGAATTGAATAATAGTTGACCTCCTGACAATCCATCAAAGAAACTATAACTAGATAATAAAGGTTTTGGTAGATCAGAATAAATTTCAAGAATATTATTTTGTGAAGACTTTTCTTTTATCAAAGATATGTCTAAAAATTTGTTGTCTTGAAATTCGCCTTTAGAAACTATCTTGCTAAACTTTCCTTTATCAATAAAACCTATTAAGCTAAAATTATTTAAAATTTCTTTATTGTTAGTTTTAACTTCATCTAAAATAACAGATACTTCTTTAGATATACTTTTTAAGAGATTTAATTTATTTTCTTGACCTAATAATTTTATTAAATTTTTAGCATCATACTTTAAGCCTTTTATCTCTATTTTGTTCTTAAAGTTGATAGTAAAATCATTATTTATTAAATCATTATCTAAAGTTTTGACTGAAATTTTATCCCAACTTTTTAATTTTTTTTCACTTAATAATAAATTATTAATCGAAATTTTAGTTTTTCCCTCTTTTAATAAAAATGATTTTATTTGCGTTTTTTTTTCTTTTATCTCTAAATCTGCATTTATACTTATAACTTTTTCTCTTGATGAATAATTTATTATGGGGATATTTATTCCATTGTCATAATCTGCTGAAACCCTCAACTTATTATAATTTTCTTTAAATACATTAGAAAGTTTAAATTTATTAAAATTCTTATTATTAATTTTATATAAACCAGAAAGATCTATTTTTTTTTGGCTAGAATTATTTAAATCAAATACAAAGTTAACTTTTTCAAAGTCTATAGTTTTAATTTCATTATTTATAAATTTAAATTTTTCGGGGTTAATTAAATTAATTTTTGAGTTTTTAATATTTCCATCAATGTTGAAATTATAATTAGAAATTTTTAACGTTTTATCGAAAATTACTTCAAATTTATTAGTTAAACTTCCGAAGGCGTCTAGGTTGCTAAATGTTTTTAAATAATCTTCTTTAATAAAATTGTTAAAATTATCTTTATCTAATTTAAAATCAGATTTTAAATTACCTGATAATTTTAATTTATCTTCTTTTTTATAGGAGAGATAACCTGAATTTATCTGAAAACCATCTATAGTTCCTCTAATATTGTTGAGCTCCCCAGAATTTTTTTTAATTAGATAAATAAAACTTGTTTTTTTAATTTGATTATTTTGAATTTTTATTGAAAAATTTTTTACAAATCCATTTATTTCATAATCTTTAATTTTATTTTCTTGAAGATTTAATTCTGCATTAAAATTTGCTTCTCCATTATAAACTTCATTTAATAAAAATTTTTTTAATGTAGATGGCTTTAAGTATCTAACAATTTTTTTTATATCATTTATTTTTATATCCTCTGAAGATATATTTACTTTATAAATTTCAGGTTGATTAATAATTAAGGAGTTAAAATCAACATATGCATCTATTCGTTTTAAATCTATTTTTGTATCTTCGTACTTAACCTTCGGTTTAGGTGTGGTAATATAGAAGCTCATTTTTTTTAAATCAATTTTAACTTTTATTTTTTCTAAATTTATTTTAAATCCTAATTGATTTTGAGAAACCTTTTTTTCAAGTAGAGAATTAAATTTGTCTGTTTCAAATCCAAAAATAGTTAAATACGTTAAGATAGAAAATAAGACAAAAATAAAGGAGAAAAATAAAATTATTAAAATTTTTTTCATTTATTTAAAACACCTGCTTCAATAAAACTATCTATGTCGCCATTGAGCACCGAGTCTGGATTAGTATTTTCAGTTTTGTTTCTTAAATCTTTTACCAATTGATAAGGTTGTAAAACGTAAGATCGTATTTGATGGCCCCACCCAATATCTGTTTTTGAGTCTGTGTTTTTAAGATCTTCCTTTTCTCTTTTTTGAATTTCATGTTCATATAGTCTTGCTTTTAACATTTTATAACACGTTTCTTTATTTTTATGTTGTGATCTTTCGTTCTGACACTGAACTACTATTTTTGTTGGAAGATGAGTTATTCGAACTGCGCTATCAGTGGTATTGACGTGCTGACCACCTGCCCCACTTGATCTAAAAGTATCTATTCTTAATTCACTGTCATCAAATTTGATATCAATTTCATCGTTCACAACTGGATATACCCAAACACTTGCAAAACTTGTGTGTCGTCTTGCGCCGCTGTCAAATGGTGAAATTCTTACTAATCTATGAACTCCAGACTCATTTTTCATTAATCCATATAAATTTATACCTGATATTTTTAGTATGGAAGATTTTATACCTGCTTCTTCACCTCTATGTTCGCTAATAATTTCATATGTGAATTTTTTTTTGTCAAACCATTTTAAATACATTCTTCTAAGCATTTCAGCCCAATCCTGGCTTTCAGTTCCCCCTGCTCCAGCATGTATTTCTAAGTAAATATCAAGTTTATCATTTTCGCCTGATAGAAAACAATTTACTTCGGTTTGTTTAAGATCTTTAAATAATTTTTTAATTTTATTATCGCAATCAAGGAGCGTCTCTTCGTCTTTTTCTTCATAAGCCAAACAATATAAATCTTTTAAATTATTTATATCTTTTTCAAAATTATTGAAAGAATTTATAAGGTTTTCATAAAATTTTTTTTCTTTTAATATTTCTTTTACTTTATTTTGATTTTTCCAGAAACTTTTTTTTGAGGTTTCTTTAGAAATAGATTCGATTTTTGATTTTATATCGTTTTTTTCAAAGGTACCCCCTTATATTATCTAGTACTTTATTTAGAGGATTTATTTTAGTTTCAAAAGATTGCATTAATAAAATTGCCTATATTCAATAAATTTATCATAATTAAAATTTGAAATTAATTCTTTATTATTTAAATTGTTAATATCTTTTTCTTTAAAAGCCTCCAAAATAAAATTTTTGTCATCAAATCCTGTTTGTTTACCGGTATTATAATTTATAGGAGCGAAAAAAATACTATCAGGAATTTTAAAATCACTAAATTCATCTAAATATAATGAGTCTTTTATAAATTTTTTGAATACTGGTAAGGCAACTTTTGAACCTGTTTCATATTTTCCTAATGTTTTTGGATTATCAAAACCAATATAGACCCCAATAACTAAATTAGAATTATATCCAATAAACCAAGCATCAAAATTATTATTAGTAGTTCCGGTTTTTCCTGCGAGTGGAACATTTAAATCTTTTAGTTTTTTTCCAGTTCCCCTTGTAACAGCTCCCCTTAAAATTGAGGTTATTTGATAAGCGGTATCCTCGCTTATGACTTTTTGATTTATTTGTTTTATGCTTGGTAATTTTTCGATCTCTTGTATATTGCCAAATCTATCACACCCTTTACACTCTGCATATTCAGATAAAAAAATTGTTTTTCCTCTTCTATCTTGAATTCTATTTACTAATACGGGTTTAATTTTGTTACCTCCATTAACAAAAATTGAATAGGCCGATGTAAGATTAAGTAATGAAGTTTCCACAGAGCCAAGAGATACAGATAATAATTCGGGTATCTCCTCGTATATCTCAAGGTTTTTAGATAAATCTAATATTTTATCTATTCCTAAATTTTTTGCTATTCTAACTGTCATAAGGTTTCTAGAATATTCAATACCTTTTCTTAATGTTGAAGGGCCATAAAACTTTTTACCATAATTCTCAGGTTTCCAATCTTTAAGTCCTATTCCTTGTTCGGCAATAAAGGGTGCATCTAAAACAATTGAGTTTGGCGCGGATCCGTTTTCCATCGCTGCTGCGTAAACAAAAGGCTTAAAGGCTGATCCAGGTTGTCGCTTAGCTTGAGTAACTCTATTAAATTCACTATTTTTATAACTATATCCACCTACCAATGCTTTAACTTCACCAGTAAATGGATTTATCACAACTATCCCTCCATTTACTTCTGGATATTGCTTTAAACTCCAGAAGTTATTTTCTTTTTTAACGAAAATTAAATCTCCAATTTTAAAAACTTCATTTATTTTTTTTCCTTTTAAAGCCCAATTTAAATTTTTCTTTGTAATTTTTATATTATTTTTTGTTAAAAGATTAACAGTAATATCTTTTTCTGTTAATGAAACTATTTCACCTTTCTCCCATCCTAAAGTTGGATCAAGGTTCAAATTTTCAATTTTATTTTTCCAATTGGAATTTAAAATTCTATTAGTAATTGGTCCTCTCCATCCTCTTCTTTTGTCATAGGCCTCAATTCCATCTCTCAGAGACTCGATGGCCTTTATTTGGTAATTTATGTCTAAAGGCGACTTAATGCTTAGTCCTTGAGTGTAAAGTTTTTCAAAACCATATTTTTCTTTAATTAATCGTCTAACTTCTTCTGTATAAGAATTTGCTTCGTTTACAATTTCAATTTTTCTTCTTTTAATTTTAATTTTTTTATTTTTTAAATTCAAATACTCCTTTTCACTTATAAAATTATTATCTTTCAAATTTTTCAAAACTAAGTTCCTTCTAAACTTTGCTTCATCTGGATCTTTAACTGGATTATACCTGCTCGGAGCTTTTGGCAATGCAGCTAACATTGCAGCTTCAGAATAATCTAAATCTTTTATTGATTTATCAAAATACTCTAAACTGGCTGCCGCGACACCATAGGTTCCCTCTCCTAAATAGATTTGATTTAAGTAAAGTTCTAAAATTCTTTTTTTGGAATAAGCTTTTTCTATCCTAAAAGCTAAAATAGCTTCTTTAATTTTTCTTTTGATCGAAACCTCATTTGATAAAAGAAAATTCTTTGCAACTTGCTGTGTTATGGTAGATGCACCTTCTAATCTTCTGTCTCCTAATATATTTTTTATATTGTTTATCGTAGCTCGTACAATACCTTTTGCATCCACTCCTGGGTGGTCAAAAAAATTTTTATCCTCAGCAGATAAAAATGCATTAATTACTTTATTAGGTATAAATTCAAAAGGAACAAAAAGTCTTTTTTCAATAGCATACTCTGCTATTAACTTACCGTCCTCTGAATATACTCTGCTAGATATAGGTGGTTGATAATTAGAAAGCTTTTTATAATCTGGAAGACCAGATGAAAAATAAAGAAACGCAGAGAAAATTAATAAAACAGTAACAGCTACTAAAGTTATTGCTATTTTTACTGTAAAATTTAAATAATTAAACATGTTAATTCCTGTTTATATCATTAAATTTGGCTTTCTTAAGGCATTTAAATTAGATTAAATAAATGTTAAGATATAAACTTATTATTATGATTATTTACTCAAAAAATCTTTTAAAAGGAATTCAAATTAAATGGCAAAGAATTTATACATTGATGCTTCGCATCCAGATGAGACTAGAATTGTTCTTAAATCAAATATCACTATCGAAGAATACGAGTTTGAAGATAAAAATAGGATAAATTTTAAAAACAATATTTATTTAGGTACAATTAGTAGAGTAGAACCATCTCTACAAGCAGCGTTTGTCGATTTTGGAAGAATTAAACATGGTTTTTTAGCTTTTAATGACATTCAATCAGACTATTATCAAATACCATCAGAGGATAAAGAAAAGTTAAAGGATGTAGAAGAAAAAATTAGAGAGGACTTAAAAAATACAAATCTTGATGAATTAAATAGTAATTCTGCTTCAACAAATAATGAAAAAAATAACAATGGAACTGCGAAAGTTGAAAAGAATGAAAAAGATGAAGTAAAAGAAGAAGCGGTAGAAAATAAAATCAATTACAGGGAAAAACTAAAAACCTCTTATGGCTTGAAAAAATATAGAATACAAGAAGTTATAAAACCAGGACAGGTAATTTTAGTACAGGTTTTAAAAGAAGAGAGAGGACAAAAAGGTGCAGCACTAACTACTTTTATTTCATTAGCCGGCAAGTATATGGTTTTGATGCCCAATACTGCCAAAGGTGGAGGGATATCCAGAAAAATTTTTAATTCAGCGGATAGACAAAAAATTAGAGAGATCTTAAATAAGATAGAAATCCCAAAAAGTATGGGTGTTATAGTTAGAACAGCTGGTGCTAATAAAACTAAAAACGAAATTGAAAAAGATTTTCAAAATACAATTAAAACTTGGGATGAAATAAAAGACAAAGCTGTAGTTTCTAATGCTCCTTCATTAATTTATGAGGAAGGGGATATAATAAAAAGAGCTTTAAGAGACATATACGATAATGACACAAAATTTATCTATGTTGATGGAAATGAAGGGTATCAAAAAACAAAAAAATTTATGAAAGAATTAATGCCAAAAAATGTAAAATTTGTTAAAAAATTTAGGGGAAAAATTCCTTTATTTCATGATGCTTTGATTGAAAAAGAACTTAATAATATTTTTGAACCTACTGTAAAGTTAAAGTCTGGTGGTTATCTTGTTATAAATCCTACTGAAGCTTTAGTGGCAATTGATATTAATTCTGGTCAGTCGACAAAACAAATGAATATAGAAAAAACTGCTTTAAATACTAATTTAGAGGCTGCAGAAGAAATTTGTAGACAAATTAAATTAAGAGATTTGTCAGGTCTAATAGTTATTGATTTTATTGATATGTTAAACTTCTATAACAAAAGGACAGTTGAAAAAAAAATGAGAGAGTGTGTAAGAAAAGACCGGGCACGAATACAGATAGGCAGGATAAGCAATTTTGGATTGTTGGAGATGACCAGACAACGATTAAGAGAAGGTTCAATAAAATGGGAAACAAATTTATCTCTAGAATCTTTTTCACAAAAAATTGTAAAGAAAATTGAAATGTTAGCATTTAACAATAAGATAAAAATTATTAAAGCACATGTACCGGAAAAAGTTCAAACTTATATTGACCTTAACCTATCTAAAGAAATAAATTATTTTCAAAAAAAATACCTATACAAAATAGAATTTATTACAAATAATCAGTACATTATACCAGAATATAAAATAGAATTATTGAATAAATCAAAAAAAATTATGAATAAGATAGAAAATATTAATGAAGTTATTTCATTTAAAAAGAAAGATAATTCATTCGAAGAAAAATACAAAGGAACAAAAAAAATATCAAAAATTCAAACTAAATTATCGAAAGATAAAAATAATGAAAAAAAAATCAAAAAACCTAGAACGTTATGGACAAGGAAAAGAAAAGCTAGCTGATAATTCCTTTACTTGGAGATGATGCTATACCGAAATAATTTTTTTTCATTCTACCAGATAAAAAAGATTGCCTTCCAGATATTACAGCATTTTTAAATGCTGTTGCCATCAAAATTGGATTTTTAGCCTGAGCAATGGCAGAATTTATAAGAACACCATCGCATCCCATTTCCATTGCAATTGTTGCGTCGGATGCAGTTCCAATTCCGGCATCAATTATTACTGGGACTTTTGTTTGTTTAATAATAATTGAAATATTTAATTTATTGTAAATACCCAAACCCGATCCAATAGGTGCAGCTAATGGCATGATAGCTGTTGCCCCAACGTCTTCTAATTTTTTTGCATGTAATGGATCATCTGTACAATATACAAGAACTTTAAAACCCTCTTTTACTAAAATTTTTGTAGATTTTAATGTTTCAATCATATCAGGGTATAATGTTTTTTTATCACCCAAAATTTCTAGTTTTACCATTTTCCATCCTCCTATTTCCCTAGCCAATCTTAAGGTCCTAAGTGCATCTTTTGAGTTAAAACATCCCGCGGTATTAGGTAAGTATGAAATTTTTTTTGGATTTATATAATCCATTAATAATGGTTTTTTCTTATTTGAAATATTAACTCTTCTAACAGCAACTGTTACCATATCAGCTCCAGAGGCTTTTATTGCTTCAGCGGTTTCTTTAAGATTTTTATATTTGCCCGTTCCAACAATTAGTCTCGATCTCAATATTTTTTTATCAATTTTGAAAATATCTCTCTTCAATTTAACCTCCTCCAATAAACTGAACTACTTCAATTATATCATTATTATTAATTAATTTTTTTTTTAAGTTATCTCTGGGTAGTATTTTACCGTTAAGCTCAATAGCAACTTTTTTTTCATTTATTTTATATTTTTTTAAAACATCAAATACGGATAATTTTGAATTAATATTAATTTTTTTACCATTTAATTGAATTTTTGCCATAATTAAGTTATTTTTTTTGACTATATCAAATTATGTTTAACATTTTAATAATTAATGGACCAAATCTCAACCTTTTAGGAGAGAGAGAAAAAGACAAATACGGTAACGTTTCTTTAAAAGATGTAGAGAAAAACTGCCATTCTTTTTCAAAAAGCAATAATTTGAACTTAAAATTTTTTCAATCTAACATTGAGGGTGAGATTGTAAACGAAATTCAAAAAGCTAGAAAAAATCAAAATTGTATAATAATTAATGCAGGCGGTTACACACATACATCTGTAGCTATCCATGATGCTCTTAAAATTTTAAAAATACCAATTATAGAGCTTCATATAACTAATATTTATAAACGAGAGGGATTTAGGCATAAATCTTTGATAAGCGAGGTAGCTACGGGTATTATTTGTGGAATGGGAACAGAGGGCTATACTTTAGCTTTAAAAGCTTCTATAAATTTATTAAAAAATGAAAATCGATAAAAAATTAATAAAAGAGTTAGTAGAAAATCTCAATGAGTTTAATCTTACAGAATTAGAGTATCAGGAAGGCCAACTAAAGGTAAAAGTTGGGAGGGGTTCTAAGAATATTGAACAAGTTAAATCTTCTTCTGTAGTTTCACCAAATAAAGCTGTGCTTAGTGAGATCTCTGATAGTGATGGAATTAGAATAAAATCTCCTATCATAGGAACAGCCTATTTAGCTCCTGAACCTGGAGCGAAAAAATTTGTTGAAGTTGGACAAAAAATAAAAAAAGGTCAAACAATTATGATTGTCGAGGCAATGAAAACAATGAACCATGTACCTTCAACTAATGACGGTGTTGTAAAAAAAATTCTAGTTAACGATGGGCAGCCAGTTGAATTTGGCCAGCCATTAATTGTTCTTAAATAATTTAAATGTTCAAAAAAGTATTGATTGCTAATAGAGGTGAAATTGCTGTAAGAATAATTCGTGCTTGCAAAGAATGGGGTATAGAAACTGTAGCGATACATTCTGACGTTGACTCTGACGCTATGCATGTAAGATTAGCTGATGAAAGTGTTTGTGTAGGATCCCATCAACCTCAAAATAGTTATTTAAATATATCATCAATAATGTCCGCTGTTGACTTGACAGGAGCAGAGGCAATCCACCCTGGATACGGTTTTTTATCAGAAAATGCTAAATTCTCTGAAATTGTAAACAAACATGGGATTAAGTTTATTGGTCCAAGCGCAGATATAATTTCCAAAATGGGAGATAAAATAGAAGCAAAAAGAATAGCAAAAAAATATGGGTTACCCGTAATAGAAGGATCAGAGGGAGGTGTAAAATCAGTTTCTGAAGCTAAATCTCTATGTAAGGAGATAGGATATCCTGTTTTAATAAAAGCAGCTGGCGGTGGAGGTGGAAAGGGTATGAAGGTGGTCGAAAAAGAAAATGATTTAGAGAATTTATTTCTTACGGCAAAAAGTGAGGCTAAAAAGTTTTTTAATAATGACGAACTTTATATAGAAAAGTATTTTAAAAATCCTCGACATATTGAAGTTCAAATAATGTCAGGAAAAAACAAAACTGTGCATCTAGGAGAAAGAGATTGCTCAGTGCAAAGACGCCATCAAAAGTTAATTGAAGAAACACCAAGTCCAGTTCTTACTGAAAACCAAAGAAAAGATTTATTAGAAAAAACAGTAAAAATGGTTGAGCAAATTAATTACGAGGGCGCCGGTACAGTGGAATTCATTTATGAAAAAGGAAAATTTTATTTTTTAGAGATGAATACTAGAGTTCAAGTAGAACATCCGGTAACTGAGGTTCAAACAGGTATAGATATTGTCAAGGAACAATTGTGGATAGCATTTACCGGAAATACAGCGCTAAAACAATCTGACATAGATCCGAGAGGACATTCCATTGAGTGCAGGATTAATGCAGAAAATCCAGCACTAGACTTTCAGCCAAGCCCTGGCACTATTACTGTTTGTCATCAACCATCAGGATTTCGTACTAGAGTAGATGGTTCAATATTCCAAGGATGTAAAATTACCCCTTATTACGATAGCTTAATAGCGAAAGTTATTTGTAAAGGAAGAAATAGGACAGAGGCAATACAGAGAACTCTAAGATCACTTGATGAATTTGTATTAGAGGGAATAACTACAACTATAGATCTTCATAAAAAAATATTAAATCACAAAAAATTTATTAGCTCTGAATTTGACACCAATTGGCTTAGTAAAGAAAAATTTTTTTAAGCATTGCCACAACTCTTTAACCATATATCATATATAGCATGATCTATAGGTCTAAGCGAAGGGTTTGAAGAAAAAGTCCAGCCATTAAAAATGAAAACTTTTTCATTTTGACTTTCAGAAATATCTTTGACTTGGATATACGCTACCGACTCTTTTTTGTCATTAATTTTAGAATTAGATATACCACACTTTAAAGCCTTAATTTCTAATAATCCAAATTTTACTGTTTCACCTATTTTAATTTTAATGCTACTTGTTTTAGCTGTAACCTTGTCTAAGCCAATTAAATTAACAAATTTATAAGTTTTATTTTCAAAATTTTTGATACTTCTCTCTTTTAATTTAAGACTATTATTTATTTTCTCATTTACATCACTTTCAAGATTTTCATAACTTGGTTCTAAATTTTCCAAATTAATAATTGGGGATGAATAAATCTTTTCTTCAGATTTTAGTATTGTAAAGTTTGATATTAATAAAAATAATAATGTACAACTAATTTTTCCAAGTTTCATAATTTTTTGTGGTATTTTTTTTTGAAATTTTGTTTGGTTTATAAGCTGAATCAGTTCCAGACAAATTCGGGATATGCTTTTTTTGCCATTTGAATTTTTTAGTTTTATTCGTTGGTATCTCATTAATAGTATGATGTATCCACAGAAACCAATCTGATGTTATTTTAGTCGCATCAATATCTTTGGCGTATATAACCCACCTTTCATTTTTTTTACTTTTGTAATATTTATTTCCTAATTCGTCTTCACCAACTAATTTTCCAAAAAATAAAGTTTTCAAAAAAGTTCCTATCGTTTTTTGGTTCCACCAAGTAAAAATTTGTTTTATTCCGATCATATCAAATCCACACAATCATTAATTGTATAATTATATTATAGACACTTACTATAATTTATATATATCTTCAATTAAGAGATTCATCCGAAAATGAAAAAATACTTAGTAGAAACATATTACACCTGTTCATTCAAAACTGTCCATGAATTAGACGAACTGAGTGAAAAATCTATGTCTGAAATTGACAAAGATGACGGCGTAGTTGAAGTTATTGATGTAAAATTAAATAAAAGAAAAACTAAGAAACTTGGCAAAAGTTCTGAAAATGAAAAAAAATCAGTGTTAAAAAATGATATCAAAGTTATTGAAAAAACTATTGATTCTAACTTAAAGGGTAAAATTTCTTCAAAAAATATTGAAAATAATATTAAATCTAAATCAAGCAGTAGATTTAGAATGCCTGATAGAAGAAAAGGATATATACAAAAGGCGTCGATTGGTGAACACAAAATTTATTTACACACCGGAGAATATGATGACGGTAAAATTGGTGAAATATTTATAGACACCAACAAGGAAGGTGAATTAGTAAAAGCTCTCATGAACAACTTTGCAATAGCCATATCACTTGGTTTACAATATGGAGTTCCACTGGACGAATTTGTCGACGCTTTTATTGACACCAAGTTTGAACCTTCTGGTAAAGTTGAAGGCAACGACAGAATTTTAAGTGCTACCTCGATCTTAGACTACGTATTTAGAGAGTTAGCTATATCTTATTTAGGCAAAGAAAAATTAGCTCATACACCGTCTATTGCTAAAAATAATGAAAGTTTAGATGAAGAAGATGATAAATTTTTAAAAATTGTAAAAAATATTACATCTAAAGGTTTTGTAAGAAGTAATTACGAAGAAAAATTAGTTGACCTAAGCGATATTAGGCTAAACCTCAAAACTAAGAATTAGTATCCTTTTTATCTAATTTCAAATTAAGTTCTTTTAATTGTTTTTCTTCTATTTCAGACGGGGCTTTCATCATTAAATCCTCTGCATTTTGATTCATGGGAAATAAGGTTACCTCTCTTATATTTTTTTCTTCAGCTAGAAGCATAATTATTCTATCTATACCAGGGGCGATACCTCCATGTGGAGGAGCACCGTAACTTAACGCGTTAATCATACCGCTAAACTTTTCTTGAACATGCTTTTTGTCATAACCAGCAATTGAAAACAGTCTATACATAATTTCAGGTATATGATTTCTTATAGCCCCGGACGATAATTCAATTCCATTACAAACAATGTCATATTGATAAGCTTTAATCTTTAGTGGATTATTGAAGTCTATTTTACTTATATCACCTTGCGGCATAGAAAAGGGATTATGACTAAACTTAATTTTTTTAGTTTCTTCATCAAGTTCAAACATTGGATAATCAATTATCCAACAAAACTTGTATTCATTATTATTTATTAAATTCAAATCTTTTGCAATTTTGTCTCTAGCTAAAGATAATATTTTTTCTATCTCATTGGTTTTTCCACATGATAAAAAAATGCTATCACCTGCCTCTGCTTTGCAAATCCTCATTATCTCTTTAAGAGAATTCTCACTAAAAAACTTACCTACAGGACCTTTAGCTTGTAACTTTTTATCATTTTCTATTGTAAAATAAGCTAATCCAGACGCACCTTGTTCTTTTGCCCATTTATCGATGTTATCGAAAAAACTTCTAGGCTTATTTTTTGTATGTTTAGTTATTATACACCTTACGACTGACCCACTTTTTACTAATTTTTTAAATATTTCAAAATTTACATCGTCTCTCTCAAATATTTTAGTAATATCATATATTATTAGTGGGTTTCTTAGATCAGGCTTGTCAGTTCCATATTTTAACATAGATTCTTCATATGAAATCCTTGGAAATTTATCAGATGAGATTTTTTTGTTAGAAAATTTTTTAAACAATTTAATCATCAATTTCTCTACAATTTTGAAAACGTCTTCTTGTTCAACAAATGACATTTCTATATCTAACTGATAAAATTCCCCAGGGCTTCTATCTGCCCTAGCATCTTCATCTCTAAAACATGGAGCAATTTGAAAGTATTTATCAAATCCAGAAACCATTATAAGTTGTTTAAATTGTTGCGGAGCCTGAGGTAAAGCATAGAACTTTCCAGGGTTCAATCTACTAGGCACAAGGAAATCCCTGGCCCCTTCGGGGCTAGAAGAAGTTAGAATTGGTGTTTGGTATTCTAAAAAACCAAAACTAATCATTTCAGATCTTATGAATGAAATAACTTTAGATCTCAGAACTATATTTTTATGCATTTGTTCTCTACGTAAATCTAAAAATCTATATTTTAATCTTATATCCTCTGGATAATCTTGTTCACCAAAAACTGGCATGGGTAAGTCCTTCGACTCTGATAATA
>MDTG01058842.1_pt1 | contig 17175 bp, 16 predicted proteins | sample 811421 | NCBI WGS metagenome assembly MDTG01 (sample SAMN05326645, study PRJNA326480) | marine metagenome | isolation source: seawater | place: Pacific Ocean: South East | collected 2011
GAAAATACCCTTTTTAGAAAAAAAAATTTTTTTAATCAAAAATTTTATTTTTTTGCAAACAAGTTTCAGTCCAACAGAAATACTGTAGCATTTATAAAATCTCTTCCACATTCAATTTTTGAGATAAGTATTATCATTGTACTTATTTTTTACATTAAATTAAGTTTTCATGAATCCATTGATAATACTGCACTGTTAGATGAATTAGTTTTAATGGCCATTATTTTATATAGGCTTTATCCTACTTATTCAAATTTACAAAACAATTTAAACAGCATTTTAGTTTATAAAAAATGCTTAGATGAATTGTATAATTACTTTTTAAAAGTTAAATTTTCTGTAATTAAAAAAACAAAGTTTGGTAAAGTTTTAGATAAAAATATAATTAAAGAAATAAAACAGATTGATTTTAAAAATGTAAAAATTTTCTTTAATAAAAAAAAAATCTCAATACCAGATTTTAAAGCAAAAAAAGGCCAAATTATTTTAGTTAAGGGAAAATCAGGCTGTGGAAAAAGTACTTTATCGTACTTAATAAGTGGCTTGATGTTGCCCACTAAGGGTAAAATAAAAATTAATAATAAATTTATTGTAAAAAAATATGATTTAATAAGAAATTTTGGAAATATTGGATATTGTTCTCAAAACACTTATCTTCTTGAAGAGACAATCAAAGACAATATTTTATTTGGTTCGAATGTTAAGTTTAATAAAATGAAATATGAAAAATCAATTGATATTGCACAATGTAGATCCTTCTTAAAAAGTAATGTTAATAAGCTCTCAGGTGGTGAAAAACAAAGGATTGGTATAGCCAGAGCAATCTATAATTCTGATGATTTAATAATATTTGATGAGCCTACCAGTAACTTAGATAAAAAAACTGCAGAAAACTTTTTAAAAAAATTAAATAATATTAAAAAAGATAAGCTGATTTTTTTTATAAGTCATAGAAGAGAAAAATCTCTTAAATATGATAAAATAGTAGCATTTTAATATTTAATTAACAAAAAATTTTACAAAATTTTTTTATAAAATGTAATTCTTTACAATCTTGTTAATTTAATTAAATAATTGTTATGTCAAAAAATAAATACAAGCCGCCTATAGTAATAGCTGAAATAGGCTGTAATCACATGGGAAAGATTAGTATTGCAAAAGAATTTATAGATATTAGTAAAAATTTTTGTGATTTGAAATATGTAAAATTTCAAAAAAGACATCCTAAAACTTTATTATCTAAAAAAGAGTATAATGCACCTCACCCGGTGCCAGAGAATTCTTTTGGAAAAACATATGGTAAACACCGAGAAAAATTAGAGTTTAATATTACACAACATAAGTATCTAAAAAAATATTGTGAAAGTAAAAAAATTACTTATTCCACATCTGTTTGGGACTTAAAATCAGCTAAAGAAATTTCTAAAATTAACCCAAAATTTATAAAGATAGGTTCCGCAACAAATACTAATTATGAAGTTTTAAATTACCTACTTAAAAATTATCATGGTAAAATTCATGTTTCACTAGGTATGACAAATCAGAAAGAAGAGGAAATACTTATCGATTTGTTTTTCAAATATAATAGGAACAAAGATTTAATTCTGTATGCGTGCACATCAGCTTATCCTGTAGAAACTAAAGATACTTGTTTATTAGAGGTTTCAAGACTAGTAGAAAAATATAAAAAAAAAAATTTAGCGATGGATATTGGATTTTCTGGTCATCATAAGGGTATAGCTTTAGATATTGCCGCATTTGCATTGGGAGCAAATTATATTGAAAGACACTTTACTCTCGATAGAACTTGGAAAGGAACTGATCATTCTGCTAGTCTGGAACCTGATGGTATTAGAAAATTAAAGAGAAATCTTGAAGAGACGCATCAAGCATTAAGATTTAAAAATCAAGAAATTCTTGAAGTTGAAAAGGCATCAAGAAATAAGTTAAAGTATAAGAGTTAAACTAATAATATTAATTCAATTAACAATAAATTTGAAATTTCTAACTTAAATTTAATATGAGTATTTTTTCTTTTTTAAAAAATAAACTTATTTCTTATGACAAAGAAACAAATCTATTAAATTTAATGATTAAGAAAAATAATAATTTTCAGGAAATTTTTAACTCTAATATTTTTTCTAAAATTTTAAGGACACAAGCAAAAGAAATATTTTATAAAAAATCTAATGTATTAGTTTTAGCACCGCACCCAGATGATGAAGTTATTGGATGTGGTGGATCAATTGAAATTCTTCAAGATAAAAAGTCAAAGATACAAATAATTTATATGACTAATGGAGTACCAAAGAAAAAGAAAAATTATTTAGAAGAGAAAATGACTAGAAAAAAAGAGGCAATAAATTTAAATAATACTAAAAATTATCAAACTCCCATATTTTTTGATTTAGAAACGAGGAAAATAGAACTTGGTTATAATAATAAAATTTTAGAATTAAAAAAAATAATTGGTGAATTTAAGCCAGATATAATTTTTGTACCTTTCTTAATTGATAGAGTAGAAGATCATGTTTCAACAAATAAACTTTTATATTCAACCTTAGAAGATCTATATTATGATAATTGTGAAATATTCTCATATCAAATATCAAATTTTATAAAGCTGAATAGTTACGTAAATATAACAGAAGTTTTCTCAAATAAAGTGCAAATGATGAAGTTTTATAAATCTGTACTAAAAAAAACTAATTATATCAATTTTTTTAAAGGTCTTAATTTATATAATAATTTTTATGTAAAAGATCGCAGTAAAGAACAGGAACAATTTTATGAAGTATTCTTAAATCAATCAGTGAAGGAATACTTAAATATTTGTAAAATAGTTTTTTAAATAAATTTTAAAATCTAAATACAATAAATTTCATTAATAGATAATTTAATTATCAATAAATCTTATCAATTCTTTTTTAATTGTCTCAATATTATCTTTTTTGATTGAGGAAATATTATCCAAGAAAAATTTTCTATAATTGTCAAAATTTATATTACCATCTAATAGTTTATCAAGTTCTTTATACATTGATTTTTTATTATCAATGTCTGCAACTAATTTATACCTAAGAAATTTATTCAGATGGTGCATCATACTAAAAATCTCTTTTTTTGTGAAAGGAGTATTTCTAAATAATCCTGTTGAATAATTTATAAGAGGTTTTTTTAGTATTAATGTCTCAATTAATATTGTTGAGTATTGTGATATTATTACATCTGATTTTGTTAAAATTTTTTTTATGTCTTTCAGATCTTCTTTAAGATCCATTAAAAAGTCACTTTTATTATCACAACTGATTATTTGGGGATTTATAAAGGATATTTTATTACCATATCTCTCCAAAATATTTTTTTGAATTTCTAAATTTTGGTTAAAATATTTATTTTCAACAAAAAAACTTGGGTGCATTCTTGCTAATACTCTTATTTTTCTTTTTGAATTTTGATAATTTAATATATCTATTAAATTATCATACGCATTTTCAAAATTCGAAGGTGCAGATGAGAAAAACGCTATGGTTTTTATTTGATTAGATACAATTTCTGGCAAATCCTTTTCATAATTGGACCAATGCAATATTCCACACTCATAGATTTTGTCTTTCTTTATTTCAAAAAAATTTTCAATATCTTCTGTCATAGATTTATTCCAAGAAAAAACTCTATCTGGTTTACAAATTGCAGAGCCTTTTGTGCTAGGATTATCCCAACTGTATATTATTGATAAAAGTTTAATATTTAGTTTTTTTGCACTGACACTTATGTATGCATCATGGTCTATGCAACATGATCCTATAATCACAGCTTTGGGCTTGTGTAAGTTTAATAAATTATCAAAAAATTTCGTATTTAAATATAATTTTTCCAAATTATTAAATATTTTCCTTAAAAATAGTGATGAATTTAAAATTTTAGATATTAACAAACATGAATAAAAAAAAATTTTTTGTTTTTTATAATTTTCTTTATATTGAATTTCTCGAACACGAACTGTTTTGTTATCTGAATATTTTTTTCCTGATGACAACTTTCTTATTAAAATTAGAAATTTATTAAAAAATTTGTTTTTTCTAGATCTTTCAAATTGATACCAATTATAACCAATTATTTTTATATTTTTATTTAAAAAGTTTTTATAATAATCTACATAATTATCTTTTGTTAACAGTATAACTTCAAACTCTTGTGATAGCTTGTCTATTAATTTAGTATCTATTAAATATCTTAATGAAAAATTACGATATAAATAAATTAAAATTTTTTTTTTCAAATTGATTGACCTTTCTTTAAAGAAAGAGCGAGTTTTAAACTCTCTATACCTGATTTAAAATTTGGGAGGTGTGAATTTAAATTTTTAGATAAAATGAAATCTTTTACCTCTCTCTCAAACATAATATTTCTGTTTAATTTTTTGAAATTAAATTTTTTTATTTCCCTTTTTTTTCTGTCGTAAATTTCAATTTTATTTTTATAATAATCCCAAATAAGATTCCTCTTGTATCCATATATTTTAAAATAACGAGTAGGTGGTTTTGTGATATAATCTAAATGCAAATTTAATATTATATTATTTTTCATTATCATTATTGCATCAACGTTGTCTTCCACATCGATTTTTAAGTTACTTATCTTTGCACAGTATGAATAAATTTTTTTTGGTTTACCAAAAAGTGATAAAATCAAGTCCAATTCATGTATTTGGGTAAGTAATACACCTCCACCCAAGCTTTTTCTAGATGCATATGATTTTGTATAATCTTCGTAAGGATGATAATTGGGTAAATATTCTCCATTAAATAAATCAGCTTTATAAATTTTACCAAAAAAGTTTTTACTAGATATTTTATCTTTTATAAATTTGTAACAATCATTGTATCTAAGATTAAAGCCCACCATACATTTGATCTTCTTTTTTTTGATTAGGTTTTCTAGTTTTTTAGTATCTTTAATTGAATTAGATAATGGTTTTTCAATAAACAAATTTATTCCTAATTTGGCCGATATGATTGCATATTTAATGTGTAATGATGTTGGATTGCATATAAAAGCATAATCAAAATACATTGATTTTAGTTTTGATAAGTTTGATATTTTTTTTATTTTATATTTTTTAAAAATATTAATATCATTGTTCTTTTTACCATCCTTAATAAGAAATTTATTAGAATTTTTTTTATAAGAATATATTTCTAAATTTGAAAATAATTTTGAAATATTTTGCAAATGTCTTTGACCAATTGAACCTAAACCAAAAAAAATTATTTTTAATTTATTTTTATTCATAACATTTCTTAAAAAGTTTTAAATCATCTAAATCATCTATTTCAATAATTTTCGGAGTTACAAATTTCAGTATTTGGTTCCCATAAATATTTTTATTTTTTAAAAGATGTTTTGTTTTTAAAATATCAACATAACCATTAGGCTTATAAATATCTTTAAAAAATTGACTTGGTTGATTAAAAATTTCATTCTTAATTTTTTGCCCTTTATAATCCTGGTAATAAATTCCATTAGATGAAAAAACTTTTTCTAAAGGGTGGCTAAATAATTCTGTTGATCTTAGTGATGAACTCTGAGGGTTTTTTTTTATTAAATCAATTGCATTTTTTAATATTTTTATTTCTCTAATTGGTGAAGTTACTCTCATTTGCATTATATACTCTGGTAAAATGCTCTTTTTTTTTAAAAATGACAAAAAATGAAAGACGTAACTCTTATCATTTGATAGGTTTTTACTGATATTTTTGGGCCTCATAAATGGTACATCTATTTTGTATTTTTTTTTTGCAATGGATGCTGCTTTTTGGGAGTCCGTTGATAAATAGATCTTGTTGATAAAATTGCACTTTTTTAGTGTTACGAGAGTATGCTCAAATAAATATTTATTACTAATTTTTATAAAATTTTTATTTTTTATTCTTTGAGACTTTTCTTTTATTGGAACTAAAGCATAAATAGTGTTTTTTTTTATTTTGAACATATAATAAAAATTTAATTTAAATTGATTATAATTATATTTTAAACGATAAATTTACGAAAACTATAAAATTAAATGATAACTAAATCTATAATATAGTGACTATTATTTTATAAAGTATAATTAAAATTAGTTTATAATGAATAAAAATATTTTTAAAACAGAAGGTAAAATAAATATTAATCTTAGATCAAAGCTTAAAAATCAAAAAGCAAAATGTATTTGGCTAACAGGTTTTTCAGGATCAGGCAAATCTACAATTGCTCAAGCATTAGAATATGATTTATTTAAAAAAAAAAGACATTGCTACATACTAGATGGTGATAACTTAAGATATAATGTTAGTAGCGATCTAGGATTTTCAAAAAAAGATAAAAGTGAAAATTTAAGAAGAGTTGCAGAAATAAGCAAATTGATGTTTGATGCAGGTTTAATAGTTATTGTTGCGCTTATATCACCTTATGAAAAAGATAGAAAATTTGCAAAATCACTTTTTAAAAAAAAAGATTTTATTGAAATTTATGTAAGTACACCTTTAGGTATTTGTAAAGAAAGAGACCCTAAGAAACTTTATATTAATTCAAAAAATAAAAAAAACTTTGATATGATAGGGACAAAAAGGGATTATCAAAAACCAAAAAATCCAGATCTTGCTGTGGATACCTCCAAAGAAAATTTAAATGACATTGTAAAGAAAATTATAAAGAAAATTTAAATGAATACAATTATATTTAATTTATTTAATGGATTTAATGTCAGATATCTAATTGAAACAGGCATAATAGATAATTTAAAAAAAAAAAATAAGATTATTTTAACTTCCTATTCGTTTGAAGAAATTCAAGATTATTTTGTTAATGATGAAAACATCATTCTATACAAGTTTGAAAAAGAAAAAGATGCTTTATTTAAAAAAAATTTTATATATCGAAATTTAAACACCATAAAATATTATATGTCTGGAGGTAATTTCAAAACACCCAATTTGCATTTCGGTATATTTGAAAAAGACTATTATTCAAAATTTACTTTAAGAAAATTCTTTTATATTTATTTTTTAAAAATAATACTAAAGGTTTTTAATAAATACAAATTTTTAAGAAAATCGTTTTCTAAAATAATCGAAAATCAATATCCCGCTTATTATAATCAAGTATTTAAAGAATATGATATTGATGCTGTAGTTTGTACAAGCTTAGGAACATTTGCAAATGACGAATTTTTAATGAGGTCCGCCAAAAAAAAAAATATAAAGACCCTAGGAATGATGCTTAGTTGGGACAATTCCACAACCAGAGGATATCCGGGATGTAAACCTACTAATGTATTTGCTTGGACGAATACTATGAAAAGAGAAATTGAACAACTTTCAGATATAGATGGAAATAAGATTTATGTGACTGGAAGTGCTCAATTTGACCATTATTTTCATGATTTGATGATTACAAAAAAATCATTTGAGAAAAAATTTAATTTAGATGAAAAGAAAAATACTTTATTCTTTGCTACCAGAGGACCAAATACATACGCTTCAAATGCAGAAATTATCAAAACAATTTGTAAAGCTATACAAAATAATGAAATAGAAAATTCACAATTAATTGTTAGAATTCATCCGTTACATTATACTAAAGATAAATTTAAAAATTATGAGGAACTTTTCCGATCATATAATGAATTAGAATTAGAATTTAAAAAAATTCTAAAAATTAATTACCCAGTTTTTAGAGATAAAAAAAATAAATTTTTTTTAGACAAAGAAAATACTTTAGATTTACATGCATTATTAAAATATAGCGATGTTGTTATAAATGTGTTTTCTACAATCAATATCGAAGGTGCAATTTTTGATAAACCTTTAATCAATATTTGCTATCAAACAAATACAGATTTTTATAATAAAAATATCAAATCAAGGTATGATATCAAAATTGATTATGAGCAAGACCATAATCAAAGAATATTGAAAACTGGTGGAATTACTAATTGCTGGAACGATAGAGAGCTAATTAATGGTATTAATCTGGCACTAAATCATCCAAAAAAATTATCATACGAGAGAAAACAAATTATAAATAACGAAGTTGGGCCAAATAAAGGTAAATCCGCTCAAAAGATTGCAAGATTAATTGAAGAACTTATTAAATAGTTTTTTTATTAAAAATAAAATTAGATAATTAAAAATTTTTAAAATATTAAAGAATTTTAAATCTTTTAATAAATAATTTATTAAATTTTTTAAATTTTTTTTCTTACTATCGATAAAGTAACTTTTCATCTTTAAATCTAAATCAAACACCTCTTTAGTATAGAACGAAGTATCAATTATAAATAATTTTTGATTTATCTTATTCTTTTCATCAAAGTTAAGGTGATTTGATCTATTTAAAACAGATTGATCAATTTCTCTTGAGGATCTATCTTTATTAAACGAAGAATTTATTTTAAATTTTGAACTTGATATTTTTTTATAATATTCATTATCTTTAGGTATATTTAAGAATTTAATTAAACTTTCACAGGTTTCATTTGTATTTGCAATTAAATCTTCAAATTTAACTTTTATTAAATTATTAGGATATTGATTTTTAAGTAAATTATAAATTAAATTTGAATGATGATATTTGAATTGAAAATTATAAATTAGATCATCTAACTTTGAATTATTTATATTTTTACCTTTATAACTAGCAAAGTTATCAATTATATTTCTTTTTACATAAATACACTTAAAGTCATCTCCAAGCCAATTATAATATTTTCTAAAATATCCGATTGTATCTGGTGAATTATCTAAAAAAATTTTTTTATTTGAACCAGTATTTCTAAAAAAGTTTTCAACAATATTTAAATATAGATGTTTGTTATTTTCCCCATCTTTTTTAAATGATTTGAAATCTAATTTCAAATTTTCTGCAATTTTGCACTTTTCAAAAAGAAAATTTAAATTATCTTTATAATCACCTCTTTTTGAGAAACTTTCATCATCAAAATATCTGAAAAAAAAAAATTCTTTTTCTGTAACTTGTACATCATCATTTAAAGATAGAAGATTTTTAAGTAATGTTTTCCCAGATCTTGGTAATCCAGTTAAAAGAATAATTTGTGGCATTAATTATTTACTTTGATTTCAAATAATTTTTATATTGTGAAATACTTTCTCTTAAAAAATTTACACATTTTTCTGGATAATTTCCAATTGCAGTTTCTGCTGCTAAAACTAAACCTGAGGCACCATGATACAAGCATTGAAAAACATCGTTGGACTCAGCCCTTGTTGGTGATGGTTTGGTGACCATAGACTCCAATAAATTTGTTGCGATGTATACAGGTTTTTTTAAATTTTTTGCAATTTTCAAAATTTTTAATTGTTGGATTGGAATTTGATAAACTGGTACATACCTAGATAAATCTCCTCTATCAATAAGAACAGCATCTGAATTTTTAATTAAGAGATTTAAATTTCTTAAAGCATTCCTAGTTTCTATTTTTGATATAAGTATACTATCTTGTTTTATTATTTTCCTCACAACATCAATATCTGATGGTTTATTTGCAAATGATAAAGCAAAATTTGAAACACCAACCTCAGATGCTAAATTAATACATTTAATATCTTTTTCAGTTAAAGTTTTTAACTTAATATTATTTTCAAAGTGGACTCCTTTATTAGACTCTATTAAACCTGAATTAGTAACTATACATTCAATTTTTTTTTTTGATTTATTAGTTATTTTTAAAATAAGATCTTCAAATCCTACTTGGACTTTTGAGCCTACTTTTAATTTTGATGTATCAAAAGATGGATATAATTGATAATTAGAACTACCATCAAAACCAAATGAAAATTTTATATTTTTTTTAAGTAATATTGGTTTTTTTACATAACCCGTTCTGATTTGAGCTCCTTCAGTATCTATACATATTTTATTAATTCCAATATTTTTTTTTAAAAAATCTATTTTTTTTTCTAGTTCTGTATACTTTGTATGTGATAAATTAATTCTATATAAATCGACATCACATTTTTTAAAATACTTTAAAGTTTTTTTATTTTCACTAGATGGACCAATTGTGCATATAATTTTTTTTTTCATTTTTTTCAAAAAAACATGAGTTTATTTATTAACTTTAATTTTAAGTTGTATTAACTGAATTTTTTATTTTATAAGTTAGTATTATATAACTTCAACAACAAATATATATATATGTTTAATTGGAAGAGGAAAACTGCAATTTACATTGGTCGATTTCAGCCGTTTCATGCTGGTCATAAAAAATTATTTGAAAAAGCCCTAAAAAAAAACTCACAAGTAGCAATTCTAGTAATGGATAGTTACAAGGTTAATAAAAAAAATCCACTAAAGTATTCTAAAGTCAAAAGAAATATTACAAAAAGTTTAAAAAATTATGAAAATAAATTTATTGTAATCAAAATTCCTGTTGTTTCAGAAGTAGTCTATGGAAGAAAAGTGGGATACAAAATTAGAAAAATTAAACTTTCAAAAAAAATTGAAAATATTTCAGCAACAAAAATTAGAAAAACTAAAATATTTAATTCAAGGAAATGTGTTTCTTAGGAATAATACCAGCTAGAGCAGGTTCTAAAAGTATTAAAAATAAAAATATTATCAAACTTAAAAATAAACCATTAATCTATTACACAATAAAAGCTGCAAAAAAGTCAATATTGAAAAATAATTTTGTGGTTTCAACAGATGATCCTAAAATATTAAAAATTTGTAAAGCACTTAAAGTCAAATATTTTTTTAAAAGACCAAAAAAATTTTCAACAGATAAAACAACTGCAATTCAACTTTTAAACTATCTCATTGAAGATTTAGAAAAAAAAAATTTTGATTTTAAAAATATTGTTTACTTACAACCAACATCACCTTTCAGAGATTACAAAACTATAAATAAAGCAATTAAGATTTTTCAAAAAAATTCGAAATTAGACTCTCTAATTAGCGTTTGTGAAGTAGATAGTTTTCATCCAGCTAGAATGAAATTTATGACAAAAAAAAATATCTTATTAGACAATATTTATACTGAAAAAAAAGAAGGACAAAATAAACAAGATCTAAAAAAAATGTATATACGAAATGGGGCTATATATATTTTTAAAAAAAAAAATTTAAAGAAAAAAACAATAAAAGGAAAAAAAAGTTATGGCTTTGTGATGACTAAAAAAAATTCTATAAATATAGATAGTATAGATGATTTAAATTATTCGAAATTTTTAATAAATAAAAACTTATTAACAATTTAAATAATTTGAAATTTTAAATTTTTTTTTTTAATCAATTAAGTGGAAGTTAAACCACCATCCACCAAAAGATTAAATCCATTTACATAAGATGAAGAATCGGAACATAAAAATAATATTGGTCCTGAATATTCATTAAGTTTTGACATTCTTCTAGCTGGTGTTTTTTTTGAAAAATTTTTTATAAATTCTAATTTTTCATTATTTCTTATTGATGTAGGAGACAGCATATTTACAGTTATATTTTTTCCAGAATAATAAGATGCTAGATATTTTGTTAAACCAACTAATCCAAATTTTGAAACAATGTAATCTGGGCTTTTAATAAAACTTTGTTTCCCTTTTTTATCTAAATATAATGTTTGATCTGGAGCTACTACACTATAATGTGAGCCAATAAATATTATTTTACCTTTACCATTTTTTAAATAATGATTTCCAATATATTGAGACAAGTAAAATGCTGAATTCAAGTTGGTATTTAAAGATTTTTTCCAAAATTCTTCTGGATATTTTTCAAATGTAATTTTTTGGTCTGTGAGTGGAGCATTTATTGCTGCACAATTAATTAAAACATCAATTTTTTTTAATTTTTTAATTGAATTACTAATTATTTTTTTACAATTTCCTTTTGATGTAATATCACTCTTAAAAAAATAAGCTTTTGTATAATTTTCTAGCTCTTTCTTAATTTTACGTAAATCTCTATCAACAAGATAAAGATTTGAACCACATTTAGATAAAAGTTTAGAAAAATAACTTCCCAAAAATCCATTTGCTCCAGTTATGATTATATTTTTATTTTCAAGGTTAAAAATTTTTTGGTAAATATAAGTCATGTAATTTGATATCAAAATAGTTTAGATAGTAAATGAAAAAAAACTTTAATGAAAATGAAAAAGTTAGACATATCTAAAATAATTTTAAAAGAAAAATATGATTATATGTTTAACATTCTTGAAATAGATAATTTTAATAAGCAAACTTCACATTTAAGGAATTATTATAATTTTATAATTCAAAACCATAAAAAATTAAAAGGGGACCTATTTGAGTTTGGTGTTTACAAGGGCAAATCTTTGATTGCAACAGCATTACTATTAAAGAAATTAAGATCTAAAAAAATGGTTATTGGATTTGATACTTTTTCAGGTTTTCCAAGTTATCATAAATATGATGACCTAAAATATTTGAAAAATTTTTCGAATGTTTACATTAAACATTTAATTTTAAAGAAATGTGTCAGTTTCAAAAAAAAAATTCAAATTAATCAAAAAAATATATCTACATCTAATGATTTTTCCGATGTTTCAATCAAAGAACTTAAAGAAAAAATTAAATTTTTAAAACTTAAAAATATTATTTTAGTAAAAGGGAATTTTAACAAAACGGTTCCTAAGTACATAAAAAAAACCAGTCAAATCTTTGCTGCAAATATCGACTCTGATTTATACGAATCCTATAGAATAATTTTAGCCTCTCTTTATCCAAAATTGGTAAAAGGTGGAATGATACATCTTGATGAATATTTTTCTCTTAAATTTCCTGGTGCTAGAATAGCAACAGATCAATTTGCACGAGAAAATGGTTTAAAACTAAAAAAAATAAAAAACTTTGATTGGGAGTTTGAAAGATATTTTATTCAAAAATAAATAATTCTAATGAAAAAAAAATTATTGATTTGCGATGCTAAAAATTATTCACCTGCTCTCATAAGAAAACTCTCATTGTCTTACACAGTTGTAAAAAAAAACTTCAAAAATCAAAAAGAGTTCATTAATTTTTTAGCAGATAATAAAAACTCAGTTTATGTAATTTTTATCACGATTGGATTTTATATAGATGATAAACTAGTTAAAAAAAATCAAAAAAATTTAAAATATATCGTATCTCCCACTACTGGAACTGAACATATAAATATTTTAACAAAAAATATTAAAATAATTACATTATTAAATATTAGATCAAAGATACAAAATATTAAGTCAACTTCAGAATTTACTTGGGGGTTAATTATTAGCCTGTGTAGAGGAATATATGAAGCATCAAAATATTTTAAAAGTAAAGATTATTTAAGAGAAAATTACTTAGGCAACGATTTAAATGGAAAAACAATTTTAATCATTGGTTTTGGGAGGATTGGAAAACATATTAATGATTATGCTAAAGTTTTTGGTTTAAAGGTTTTAAAATATGACAAAAAATATAAACAAACTAAAGCTAAATTATATCAATTATTAAGATTAGCAGATATTGTAACAATACATATGAGTTTGAATAAGTTTAGCAAAAATTTTTTTGATAAAAAATGTTTTAAAAACATGAAGATAAACAGTTATTTTATTAACACTTCAAGGGGCGAGATTGTAGATGAGAAACAATTATTACATTATTTAAAAAATAGAATTATAAAAGCTGCAGCTTTAGATGTGATAAATAATGAGATAAAAGAGAGAAGAAATATGACTAATAAATTAATAAATTACGCAAATAATAATGATAATTTGATATTAACTCCCCATATTGGTGGAGCTACACATGAAAGTTTTTTTAAAACTAGATTGAGTTTAATAAATTATTTTCTTAATGAGTAATCAAATAAACTTGAACAAAATAAAGAAACCTTTGATTATTGCAGAAATAGGGCTTTCTCATTTCGGAAATTTTGCAACAGCAAAAAAATTAATCGATATTTGCAAGGTTTCGGGTGCTGATGTTGTGAAATTTCAGACCCATATAGCTGAGTATGAGTCAACCTACGATGAACCATTCAGAATAAGTTTGGGAAAAAAATTTAAAAATAGATTTGATTATTGGAAAAAAACTTCATTTACCAAAACAGAATGGAAAAAATTGATCTTATACTGCAAAAAAAAAAAAATTTATTTTCAGACTTCTCCATTTTCAGTTGAAGCAGTGAGAATGATGAGAGAAGCAGGGTGTAAAAATTGGAAGCTTGGTTCCGGCGAAGTATTTGATAATGGAATAATGAATGAAATTTTAAAAAAAAAATCAGAATGCCTTGTAATAAGTTCTGGTCTTTCGACTATCAAAGATATTAAAGATAATATTAATTTTTTAAAAAAAAAGACGGAGAATTATGCTGTATTACAATGTACTTCAAGTTATCCATGTGAATTAAAACAAGTAGGAATAAATGTTATAAATTATATGAGAAATAAATTTAAAGTTGTGAGTGGATTATCTGATCACACGGGAAATTTATCAACCTCGATCTATGCTCTAGCAAAAAATGCCTCAATAATAGAAATTCATGTTTGTTATGATAAAAATAAAGATGTTGGACCAGATGTAACATCCTCTTTAGATTTTAATGAATTGTCAATTTTATCGAAAATAAGAGATGATTTTGAAATTTTAAAAAAAAATAATGAAAATAAAAAAATATTAACAACTAAGCAAAAAAATCTTAAAAAAATATTCACTAAAAGTTTAAGTTTAAAAAAAGATTTAAAAAAAGGAAAAATTTTAAAAAATATAAATATAACTTTAAAAAAACCAGGTAATGGTCTTAAAATTAAAGATTTAAATAAAATTATAGGAAAAAAAGCTAAAGAGAATTTATCAAGATTTAATATACTTAAACTTAAAGATTTCGTATGAAAAAAAAAAATGTTTGTGTTGTTGTAAATAGTAGAGCTAATTATGGTAGAATTAAATCTTTACTTAAAGAAATAAAAAAAAGTAAAAAACTTAATCTTCAACTGGTCGTTGGAGCCTCTGCAATGTTGTATAGATATGGTTCTGTTGATAAAATTATAAAAAAAGATGGGTTTAAAATTTTAGCAGAAGTACATTCTATTGTGGAAGGTGAAAATTTAATTTCCATGACAAAATCATTAGGCTTAACTGTTATTGAGTTAAGTAATATTTTTGAAAAAATAAAACCAGATGTAGTAGTAGTTGTTGCAGATCGATATGAGAATTTAGCAATTGGAATTGTCGCGAGCTATATGAATATCTTTTTGGCTCATATTCAAGGAGGTGAAACTTCTGGATCAATAGATGAAAAAGTAAGACATGCTATTACTAAATTTTCTGATATTCATTTCCCAGCAACAAATAGGTCTAAACAATTTATTATTAAGATGGGGGAGCATAAAAATAATGTGCATAATGTTGGTTGTCCATCATTAGATATATTGAAAACCTTAAATTTAAATTTAGAAAAAAATTTTTTCAATAAATTTGGAACTGGAAATTTTATTGATTTTAAAAATGATTATATTACAGTTTTACAACATCCGGTGACAACGGAATACAAATCTTCAAAATTTCAAATTACACAAACTATTAAAGCAGTTAAGAATTTTCATAAAAAAACAAAAACTAAGATATTGTGGTTGTGGCCCAATATTGATGCTGGTTCAGATATTTTCTCAAAAGAGTTAAGATCATTTAAAGAAAAAAAAGATATAAATTATGTTCAATTTGTAAGAAATTTCACTCCTGAAAATTACTTGAAAGTTTTAAAAAACTCAAAAATGATTGTAGGAAACTCTTCCTCAGGAATTAGAGAAAGTTCTTATTTAGGAGTTCCAGCTGTGAATATAGGTAATCGTCAAGCAAATCGTGAATTAGGTGGTAATGTTGAAAATGCATCTTATGATCATGAAGATATTTTTAGAGCTATGATAAAACAATACGGAAAAAAAATAAAAAAATCAAACTTATATGGAAAAGGAGATGCTGCAAAACAAATTTGTAAAATTCTTCTAAAATCGAATTTAAAACTAAAAAATAAATTAAATTACGTTTGAAATTTTATTTTATCCAAAAAATTTTTCTGTTAACTTAATGAATACAATTTATTTACCTATAGAAATTAAATCAAGAGAATTTGTATCAAGATTATTAATTGCTTTGGAAACTGCGAAGATTAAACCATGTGAGATATTTATTGGTTACAAAGGTGACGTAAATTTTTATGCAAAGAATTTTAATCCTGGAATATATTATGGCTTGAGTTCTACTGAAAACTTGGAAAATTTATATTTGGATATAAAGAGGAATGGAAATTTAATAGCTATCAGTGATGAAGAATCAATGTTAACTTTTAATGATAATTTCCATCTAAGATACAAAGTCTCAAAAAAAATTATGAAAATAGCAGACTTAATTTTTAGTCCAGGAGTTAAAAATATGAATTCTCTAAAGAAAATAATCAGTGATAAAAAAATTTTTTGCGTAGGAAATCCTAGACTTGATCTTTTAAAAAAACCAATAAATAAAATTTATCAAAATGAAGTTAATACTATAAAAAAAAAATATAACAACTTTATTTTAATCTGCACTTCATTTGGGAGAATCAATTTTTTTTCTGAAAATTATGATGCATTAAAAGATTTAAAAAAAAAAAAAATAATTAAATCAAATAAAGATTTAAAATTGTGGAAAGAATTTCTTAATTATAAATCAATTATTTTTAACGATTTTTTGGAATTATTTGAAAAGATTGAGAACTTAAAAGATCTAAATTTTGTAATTAGATCTCATCCATCAGAAAATATGAGCAAATATAAAAAGATTTGTCAAAATAAAATAAATTTATTTTTTGATAACTCATTTTCTGTACACCCCTGGATTTTAGCATCAAAAGGAATAATAAACCATTATTGTACCACTACTTTTGAGGGTCTAATTGCTAATAAAGAAATTTATACGATTAAAAAAAAAAAAATTCCAGACTTAGAAAATATTGATTTTTATTCTGATATTAATTGTTTCAGAAATTATCAAGAAATAATTAAATATTTTGTAGATAAAAAACAAATTTTAAGAAATAAAAGTAAAAGTAAAATAAAAAAGTATTTAAAAAATTTAGATGCAAACCTATTAAGTTACAAAGAAATAGCGAAGATACTTGCAAAAAATCAGTTTAAAAAACAAAAAA
>MDTG01215272.1_pt1 | contig 17173 bp, 15 predicted proteins | sample 811421 | NCBI WGS metagenome assembly MDTG01 (sample SAMN05326645, study PRJNA326480) | marine metagenome | isolation source: seawater | place: Pacific Ocean: South East | collected 2011
AGCTGGAATTTTGGCCCAAATAATGATGATATTAAGTCTGTGAAGTGGATTATTGAAAATATGATCGAGTTATGGCCAGGAAATTCATGGAAATTAGATAAAAAAATTAATGCTCATGAATCAAGTGTGCTTAGCTTAGATATCTCAAAAGCCCTTAATAATTTAGGTTGGACACCTTCTTGGGATTTACAAAAAGCCCTAAAAAGAATACTAAAGTGGCACAGAGATTGGTTAGATGGTGCTGATATGCACAGAATTTCTCTCAGTGAGATAAATGAATTTACTAAAGAGAGTCAAATATGAAACCTAAGGATAAATTAGAACAAATTTCCTATGCAAAAACCGTTTATGGTCAGGAAGAAATCAATGCAGTAGTTAAGTGTTTATCTGAGTCAACCCAAATGGGAAATTACTCTAGACAGTTTGAAAACAAGATAGCGGATCTGTTTAGTAAAAATTTTTGTTTGTATGTAAATTCTGGCTCTTCAGCTTTATATATTGGAGTTGAGTCATTTAATTTCCCTGCTGGAAGCGAGGTAATTACTCCTGCCTTAACATTCTCAACTACTGTAGGATGTTTAGTCAAAAATAATTTAATCCCTGTTTTTGTAGATGTAGAACCCTATAGTTATTGTATTGATGTTAACAAAATTAAAAATCAAATATCTGATAAAACAGTAGCAATATTAGCCCCAAATTTAATGGGGAATTTATGTAATTGGCCTGAAATCAGAAAGATAGCCGATGAGTTTAATCTCGTAGTAATAGAGGATTCAGCAGATACGCTTGGTGCTTCTATCAATGGAAAAAAATCAGGATATTACTCTGATATGTCTGTAACTAGTTTTTATGGCTCACATATAATAAATTGTGCAGGTAATGGAGGAGCCTTAGCAATTAATGATGAAAAAATTATGAAAAATGCAAAGCTACTAAGATCTTGGGGTCGAAGCTCCTCATTATTTGATGAAAAAAGCGAAGCCATAGAAAATCGATTTAATGTTAACCTCGATGGATTAGATTATGATGCAAAGTTTGTCTTTGAGAGTATTGGTTATAACCTAGAGGGCAACGAACTTGGAGCTTCATTTGGAATGGTCCAATTAAAAAATTTAGATCAAAATATACGTATAAGACAGGAAAACTTTACAAAACAATGCGAGTTTTTTGAAAATTTCCCTAATTATTTCATAAATCCAGAACAAACAAAAGGGGCTAGCACAGCTTGGCTGGCATTCCCCATTTTGATAAAAAAAGACTCTCCATTTACTCGTAAAGAATTCCAAATTTACCTAGAAGAGAGAAATATACAAACTAGAGTTGTATTCACTGGAAACATCTTAAGACAACCAATGTGCAAAAATATTCAAAAAAAAGTTTCAAAGGATGGTTACCCAAATGCTGATAGTGTAATGGAGAGTGGTGTTTTGCTTCCTTTGCATCATGGAATGACCGACTCTATGTTTGATCGACTCCACCAAACTATTCAGGAATTCTTGAATAAATATAAATAAATTATTCATATTTTTAGTTATTATTTTTAAAAATAAATTCGTAATTCGTATTATAGTAAATAAAGTAAATAACTTGGGATGAAAATTTTAAAAATATAAATAATTTTTGATGTAAAAATGAAATTAGAAACTTATAGCAAACTTACAAAAGATTTAACTAAAGAATTTGAGGAATTTTTAAATAAAGCAAACTCAAAATTTAATCCTCTTTTTTCATCTCCTCTTTGGGCAAATAGGCTAAGTCAATTAATTTTTTTTAACTTTAGATTTTTAATCATAAGAGATGCCAAAGATATTATAGCATTACATCTTATATTTGAGGGGTATAGGGGCTATGCACGTATTAGTAAATTTCCTTTTTATTTTAGATATATTTTGCATAAAATTTCATTTCTATTTTATGGATATCAGACTAGTTATAATTTTATTGTCTTTAAAAAAAATTTAGATCAATCAAAAATAAATGAATCAAAAAAATTAATTTATAACAATATGCAAGGTCATGGCAAGAGAATGGCTTATTTCCCAATATTTGATAATGACATAAAATATTTTGATTTTCAGAAATTAAACATTTCAAAATGGGGGACATACATTCTAAACTTTTCAGATAGTTCTTATGAAGATGTATTTACTAAATATGAACGAAGTGCAAAAAAACCAATAAAGTTAGCGAGATCTAAAGGCGTTTACGTTAGAAGACTCGAAGACTCAGATCTAAAAAATTATGTCCATTGGTTAAAATTAAATCAAAAAGAAACTGGAAAGAATTACTTTGTGTCAGAAAAATCATTAAAAAAAGATTTATATTTATTAAGAAAAAGTGGATACATAAATGAAATATTTGTGGCATACTTAAAAAATCATATTTTGGGCAGTCTCGGTATTTGGGGATTTAGAAATTTTGTAAGTGAGAATGGAGTAAATATAAGTACATACGCAAAAAAAAATAAAATTTATGTTCAGGAATTGATAAAGGACGAAATTGTAAAATATTGTTTTAAAAATGATATCAAATATTATGATTTATCAGGTTTCAACCCTAATAAAAATGCATCAGACAAAGAAAAATCAATCAAGTTTTTTAAAGAAAAATTTAATGGGGAAAAATTAGTATATGAACAAGTTATATAAATATATCTCAGAAATATTGATCACTTTAATAATTAGAAAATTTCTAATTTTACAAATTATATATTTTGATTATACCAAAAAGTAGGGACACAAATTGGATTTAAATAATAAAAAAATTGTAGTTATTGGAGGAGCAGGATTAATTGGTTCCCACACTGTAGACTTATTAATCCAAGAAGATGTTAAAGAAATATTAATTTATGATAATTTTTTAAGGGGTAGTGTAGAAAATCTAAATAATGCACTTAAAGATCCTCGAGTTAAAATTTATGAAATAGGTGGAGATATTACTCAAACAGATATTTTAAACTCAGCTCTGATAGGGGCTGATGGTGTTTTTCATTTTGCAGCACTTTGGCTTTTACAATGCCATGATTACCCTAGGGCAGCTTTTGATGTTAATATTCGTGGAACTTTTAATGTTATGGAGGCTTGTGTAGCAAATGGGGTTGAGAGATTGGTTTCATCATCTTCAGCTTCAGTATATGGAGATGCAATACAAGAACCAATGGATGAAAATCACCCTTTTAACAATAAAAATTTCTATGGTGCTACGAAAATTGCTGGGGAGGCTATGCTGAGATCTTTTCATCATCGTTATGGATTAGATTATGTAGGTTTGAGATATATGAATGTATATGGTCCTCGCCAAGACTATAATGGCACCTATGTTGCCGTAATCATGAAAATGCTTGATGCTATAGATAAAGGAGAAGGGCCAACTATTTTGGGAGATGGCTCTGAAGCATTTGATTTTATAGCTGTTGAAGATTGTGGTTCAGCTAATATATGTGCAATGCAAGCAAATACCACAGATCAAAATTATAATGTTGGAACTGGTATTCGTACTTCACTTAAAGAACTAGCTGAAATTATTATAAAAATTACTGGTTGTGATAAAAAAATAAATTTTGAACCAAGAAGTCAAGCTACATTGGTAAAAAATCGAGTTGGTGATCCCTACAAAGCTAAAAAAGAATTAAATTTTAAAGCAAAAATTAACCTAGAGGATGGTTTAAGAAAACTAATTAAATGGAGATCGGCCCATAAAGCTAAATTAGACAAACAAAATCAAAATGCTAGAACCAAAATATGAAAAAAAGAGAAATTCAAATAGCTCTTCCAGCAACAGGTGAAGATGAATGGTTATCATTAAAAGATTCAATTATGTCCGGTTGGTTAACACAAGGACCAAAAGTAAAACAATTTGAAAAAAAATTTTCTGAAAAGTTTGAAATTAAACATTCACTAGCAGTGTCTTCATGTACTAGCGGGCTGCACATTGCGTTAGTTGCAATGGGTATTGGTCCAGGAGATGAGGTTATTGTTCCAGCGTTTACTTGGGTTTCTACCGCCAATGCTGTATTGTATTGTGGTGCCACTCCTGTTTTTGTCGACGTTTCTGTTGATACTTTTAATATTGATATAGATCAAATTAAGAAAAAAATTACAAATAAAACAAAAGCGATAATTCCTGTTCACTTATTTGGACTATGTGCTGATATAGACTCTATTAAATCTATTATTCCCAATCATGTAAAAATATTAGAAGATGCTGCTTGTGCAGCTGGAGCCAAGTTTAAAAATAAATATGCTGGCACCCTGGGCGATATAGCGTCGTTTTCTTTTCATCCCAGAAAATCAATTACAACTGGTGAAGGTGGTATGGTAACAACACAAGATATCAACTATTTTAAATTAATGGATCAAATGAGGAATCATGGCGCAACTGTCTCCGAAGAACAGAGACACCTAGGTCCTAAACCATATTTTTTACCAGATTTTAATTTACTTGGTTTTAATTATAGAATGACTGATTTACAAGGTTCTATTGGTTTAATTCAATTAGAAAAGCTTTGTTCATATATTGAAGAAAGATCAAGATGGGCCAAATGGTATAACGAACAATTGCAAGATATTAAATGGTTAAAACTACCAAAAGAGCCAAAGAATGGTAAACATGGATGGCAATCTTTTGTAACTTACATAGAGCCAAATCTATCACCTCTGACAAGAAATGAAATAATGGAAAAATTACAAGATCTTGGCATCTCTACTCGTCCGGGGACTCACGCTATCCACATGTTATCTTTTTATAAAAATCAATTCGGCATAAAGCCAAATGATTTTCCAATTGCCAAATCTTGTGATGAAAATTCTATGGCAATACCACTTCACAATAAAATGGCACCAGAAGACTATGAATATGTTGTACAAGCCATAAAGAGTCTCTGAAAAAAAGATGTGTGGAATAACAGGGGCTCTGTCATTGGAAAACCCAAAAATTAATGTCGAATACATTAAACCAATGGCAGATAAAATTGCACATCGGGGACCCGACGACTCAGGTTATTTATGTTTTCATACCGGAACTAAAAATAAAGATCAATCCTATTATCAAAATCTAACTGATTCAAAGTACCTTAATAAGGATAACAAACTTTCCGTGATTGATTCAGATCATGTTCAACGTTTATTAAATAATTATGAGTTCGATTTATATATGGGCCATAGAAGACTATCTATTCTGGATGTATCTTACGCCGGTCATCAGCCAATGAGTGATTTATCTCAAAATATTTGGATTACTTTTAATGGAGAAATTTACAATTTCATGAAATTAAAAATTGAATTAGAGAAATTAGGACATAGGTTTAAAAGTAATTCAGATACAGAAGTAATAATATATTCATATTTAGAGTGGGGAATAGATTGTATTAAAAAATTTAATGGAATGTTTGCATTTTCATTATACGACAATTATAAAAAAAAATTCTATTTAGTTAGAGATAGGTATGGAATAAAACCAGTTTATTATCATTTTACAGACTCAAATATTTTTTTGTATTCTAGTGAAATTAAATCAATTCTTGAATATAAGGATTATGTTAGTGAAATCGATAAAGAAGCCCTTATTGAATATTTTACATTTCAAAATTTTTTTACTAACAAGACACTTCATAAAAATATACAGATCTTAGAAGCTGGGAATTATTTTGAAATAGATTTAATATCTAAAAAATTAAAAAAAATACAATATTGGGATTTTGATTTTAGCGAACCTCACAAAGCAAAAGATGAAAGAGAATATATAGAAGAATTAGATAGATTATTTAGACAAGCTGTTGAAAGGCAGCTTATTTCAGATGTGCCATTAGGAAGCTATTTAAGTGGTGGTATTGATAGTGGTTCTATTACAACAATAGCATCAAAATATTTTCAAAAATCTAATAATTATATGAATACATTTACAATTGGTTTTGATTTAGCTAGTGCAAGTGGGTTAGAGCTAAGTTTTGATGAAAGAGCTAAAGCTAAGTATATGTCGCATAAATCAAAAACTAAACATCATGAAAAAATATTAAAAAGCGGTGACATGGAGAGATGTATGCATGATTTTACTTATCATCTTGAGGAACCAAGGGTTGGTCAAAGCTATCCTAACTATCATGCAGCAAAATTAGCCTCAAAATTTGTTAAAGTTGTCTTAAGTGGAGCTGGAGGCGATGAACTTTTTGCTGGTTATCCTTGGAGATATTACAAAGCAGTAAATAATGATAATTTTGAAGCCTATGTTGATAAATACTATAGTTTTTGGCAGAGGTTAATTCCTAATAAATATGTAAATAGTATATTTTCAAATATTTTAAATAATCAAAAAATATGGACCAGAGACATATTTGCAAGTGTATTTAAAAAACCTTCAGGAAAAATTACTTCTGAAGAATATATAAACCATTCGCTTTATTTTGAAGCTAAAACATTTCTTCATGGGCTACTTGTGGTTGAAGATAAGCTTTCTATGGCACATAGCCTTGAAACAAGGTTACCCTTTCTTGATAATGATTTGGTAGATTTTGCTCAAAAAATACCTGTAAAATTCAAACTTAATAATTTTGATAAAGTTATTAAAATGAATGAAAATGATTTAGAAAAGTTTAAAAAAACAAATGATGGCAAAGTAATCTTAAGAAAAGCTATGAGAAAATATATACCAGAAGATATTAGTAAAGCTGTCAAACAAGGTTTCAGCGCTCCTGATAACAGCTGGTTTAAAGGTGAAAGTATAAAGTTTGTTGAAAAAAAGCTTTTAAATGAAAATGCAAAAATATATAGAATTATGGATAGGCTCCCAACTCAAAAATTAATTAACCAACATTTAGATGGCAAAGAAAATAGAAGATTATTTATTTGGAGTTTACTTAATTTTGAAGAGTGGAATAATATTTACGGGTAGATCATCTTTAAAGAAATAATTATGAAAGTTATATGGATAACGGGTTTGTCAGGATCAGGAAAATCAACTGTAGGAAAAAAAGTTACAGAAGTTTTGCGCAAAAATGGTGAGCAAGTTATTTATCTTGATGGTGATGAATTACGTAATGTTTTTAAGACTAATAATTTAAATATTGATAACCATAGTAGAGAAAGAAGATTAGAACTTGCTATGCAATACTCTTGCCTATGTCGTCTTATTGTTGAACAAAAAATCACAGTTGTTATAGCGACTATTTCAATGTTTAAAGAAATTTATAGTTGGAATAAAAAAAACCTGCTCGGATATTTTGAAGTATATCTTAAAGTTCCATTTGATGAGTTACGACGAAGAGATCCAAAACAAATATATAAAAAATTTGATGATGGTGAATTAAGCAATGTTGCAGGACTTGATTTAGAGATTGACGAACCATTGGATGCAGATTTAATATTAAATTTTAAAGAACAAGTTACTTCAGATCAGTTAGCTGATAAGATTTTATTTAAAATTAACGAAAGAAATACATGAAAACTGAATGGGATTATACAAAACTTGCAAGTGCTTACTTAAAAAGGCCAGACTATTCCGATGCTGCAATAGATGCAATGTTATCCATCGCTGGCGCAAAAAAAAAAGATAGATTTTGTGATATTGGTGCAGGTGCAGCTCATTTGACATTGTTACTTGCAGCTAGAGAAGTGAATGTTGTTGCAGTGGAACCAAATGACTCTATGAGGGCTTATGGAATTGAGCGTACAAAAGACTATACAAATGTTAAATGGCATGAAGGTACTGGAGAAAATACCGGTCAAAATGATACAGACTTTGATATGGTTACTTTTGGAAGTTCATTTAATGTATGCGATAGACAGTTAGCTTTGGTCGAAACTGCAAGAATACTTAAGCCAAGGGGCTGGTTCGCTTGTATGTGGAACCACAGAGATCTCAATGATCCAATTCAATCTAATATTGAATCTATTATAAAAAATATAGTTAGTAGTTACGACTATGGAATTCGTAGAGAGGATCAGACTCCAGAAATTGACAAGAGTAATCTTTTTGGGCCGGTTGTTCATCTCAATGCTCGTGTAATGCATACTAATACTATTGAGGAGTGTGTTGAAGCATGGAGATCACATGCTACATTACAGAGACAGGCTGGAACTGATTTTTCGAAAGTTATCACTAAAATTGAAGATTATTTACTTGGATTAGGTCAAAATATAATTGAAATTCCATACTCTACAAATATTTGGGTTTCAAGACTAAAGTAATATTTAATGGTGACATTATTAAATTTGTAAGCAGTATTTTTTTAATGTAGAGCACAAATCTAATAATTAATTTAATGAATAATCAAAAGCATCCCAATTTCATTATCGGAGGTACTGCTGCAGCGGGTACCAGCTTCTTATCAGCAATTCTTGTACAACATCCACAGATATATCTACCAAGAGAAATGCGACCTGAACCTCATTATTTTTATAAATCATGGGAGTTTGAAAAGGGAACAAAATATTACCTTTCACGTTGGTTTCAGAATATTCCTGAGTCGGCAATAGCCATTGGAGAGAGATCATCCTCTTATTTGTTTGGAGGTGAGAGCGTTGCAAAAAAGATATTTAAGTTATACCCAGATATGAAGTTTATATTTACTCTCAGAAATCCGATTGAGAGAACTTGGGCAAACTATCGTTATACTGTTTTACAAGGTCTTGAAGATTTATCTTTTGAAGAAGCACTTCATAATGAAAAGCAAAGAATAGAAGAACAAAATGGCATTTGGGCCGAAATACAACCACATAATTATACCGGAAGAGGCCGATATTCTAAAAAGATTCGTGAGTACATAAAATATTTCCCTAAAGAAAATTTTTTATTCATTAAGTCAGAGTCTCTATCAAGTCAAACAGACAAGGAGTTACTTAAAATATATAAATTTCTTGGCTTGAATATTTTTGATTTTAAATATGAACATGCACCAGATCACACAAGTGTCAATGTAATAAACCCTCAATTACAAATGGAGTTGAGAAATTATTTTGGTGACCGATTTGACAAAGTGATTGAGGCCACTCGGAAAGAGGAAAATATAGATAGTTTTATTTCCACCCATCTTGATAAAGAAAAAATTAATGAGCTTAAAAAGAATATGGTTGAAAAAAAACAGCCTATGCCAATTTCTGCAAGATCTTACCTCCAAGATTTATTTGCTGAAGATATAAACGATCTTAAACAGTTTGTTGATTTCGAATTGGGAGATTGGAAATAAATGCCTTTGTATCATAGTGTTGTCATAATAAGATATTATCGAAAAGACCTACTTGACTCGTGCTTGGCCAGCACGTAGTAAGGGTTAGTAATTTATGACTCATTCATTTTCCACAAAGGCAAATACACTTGCCGATCTACAAGGTGTTATTAAGTCAGCTCGGATTGCCCCTATGAGATCATTTACAGTAGAAAAATGGAGGACAGATAGAGAAGAATGTCTAGATAAGGTTTTTAAATATTTGGGTGCTGGTCCATGGATTGTCCGCTCGAGCTGTGCTCGTGAAGATAAAAATGACGTATCTAATGCTGGAGTATTTCTTTCAGTTACCAATGTTGATGTTCATAGTCTAGTCTCTGCAATTGAGCAGGTTATTAATAGTTACAGAAATGCTGATTTTAAAGATCAAGTATTAATCCAGCCTATGTTATCCAATGTGGTACGTTCTGGTGTTGCATTTTCACACGATCCCAACACCAATGCTCCATACCGTATAGTAAATTGGTCAGAGGGAAGTGATACCTCAATAGTGACCAGTGGTATGGGTGGTAAGGTATGGCAACAAGCAGCGAACAGCACCATAATTCCCCCACAAAGTATTGCCAACATCATAACATTACTTGAAGAGTTGCTTTCTTTGTTTGGTGGCGTACCGGTTGATTGTGAGTTCGCAGTTACCAATCAGGGTGAAGAGGAAATATTATGGATGTTGCAGGCGAGGCCACTAATTCTCTCATCAATGCTTGTATCTGACACTTGGCAATCTTATCATTTGAAAATTATTCAGCATGCTGTCGAACGGGGTATGCAAAACCATCCTTTCTTGCTAGGGCAACGAACTGTCTATGGTGTTATGCCAGACTGGAATCCTGCAGAGATCATTGGTATACGACCCAAGCCATTGGCGCTTTCGCTTTATCGAGAGTTAATTACTGATTCCATTTGGGCTTATCAGAGACATAATTATGGCTACCGTAATCTTCGAAGTTTCCCGCTGATGCCTCATTTCTTTGGTCTTCCTTATATCGATATACGTGTGTCTTTTAACTCCTTCATTCCAGCAGATTTAGATCAAGGGATTGCATCACGGTTGGTAGATTACTATATAGACTGTTTGTTGGCTGACCATACGTTACATGATAAAGTAGAGTTTGAGATTGTTTTCTCTTGTTATACTCTAGATTTACCAAAGCGATTAGAGAGCCTTGTTAAGGCTGGGTTCACAAAAGATGAATGTAACATCATTGCTAACAGTTTACGAAATTTGACTAATCGTATTCTGCATCCTAAAGATGGTTTATGGAAAAGTGATGCAGCCAAATTAAATACACTTAAAGTTAGGCGTGATCAATTGATGACCTCAAATGCTGATCCACTAGAACGGATTTATTGGCTACTAGAAGATGCCAAACGCTACGGCACATTACCTTTTGCAGGATTAGCAAGGACCGGATTCATCGCTGTTCAGATGCTTAGGTCGCTAGTAAACGTGGGTATATTTTCAGAAGACGATTACGACGCTTTTATCGCTTCAGTTTCTTCGGTAAGCAGTCAGTTGACACGTGACCGAATGATACTTGATAAGGAAGAATTTCTATATCGCTATGGACATCTACGCCCAGGTACTTATGACATTCTTTCGCCACGTTATGACGAGGAACCGGAGCAGTATTTTGATTGGAGTCAACATTTACACACTCAAGAATCAACACAGCATTTTGAAGTTAGCTCGCAACAGAACCAAGAGATTATGAATTTGATGGAAGTTCATGGATTGCAGCCTGACGTTGAGGGATTACTTGAATTCATGAAGTCGGGAATTGAATTACGTGAATTAGCAAAGTTTCATTTTACTCAAAATCTATCAGATGCATTGGTCCTAATTGCTGAGGTTGGTAAGGATTATGGTTTTAGCAAAGAGGACCTCGCTTATTGCGATATAAGAACTTTGCAGGATTTACACATAACTGCATCTGATCCAAGAGATATTCTTTTACAAAGTATTGAAAAAGGAAAATTACGTTATACTGATACTCTTAAGCTATCTCTGCCTCCTTTGATTACCCGATCTGAGGATGTTTGGGGTTTTGAATGGCCAGAGACTTCTCCAAATTTTATTACACAAAAGCAAGTAACTGCTCCGGTTATTGGTTATGAAATGCGTGACAAATTAGAGAATTCCATAATATGCATCCCAAGTGCTGATCCTGGGTATGACTGGTTGTTCGCCTATCCAATTGCAGGTCTGATTACTGCATGGGGTGGTGCAAATTCACATATGGCGATTAGAGCTGGTGAAATGGAACTTCCTGCAGTAATTGGTGCTGGAGAAATGCTATACCGACGCTGGTCAGAAGCGCAACGTTTACATATAGACTGTGCTGGTCGACGTGTGAATGTGTTGACATGAAGGTTGTAGCTGTAAGTCAGCGTGTGGATGTAATCAATGGGCGTAATGAAACTAGGGATGCACTGGATCAGCGTTTAGTTATGTTTATCGCTGCTGCTGGTGGTTTGGTAGTTCCTGTTCCTAATACCCTAGATGATGCCTATAGCTTTAATACTTGGTTCGCGGCCATTCAACCATCTGCAATCATACTTTCAGGTGGTAATAATATTGGAGAATTTACCAAACGTGATCAAACTGAAAGCAGACTTTTAGATTATGCACGAGATAATGAGCTGCCTGCTCTAGGTATCTGTCGGGGTATGCAGATGATGGCGCATTGGGCCGGAACAAGTCTTAACTATGTTGACGGGCACGTACAAACCAGACATAAACTTACAGGACAAATTACTGCAGAAGTGAACAGCTTCCATGACTTTTCAATAGCAAATTGTCCAGATAATTTTAAAGTACTCGCAAATAGTGAAGACGGTGAGATTGAAGCCATTAGTCATCTTTTTTTACCATGGGAAGGATGGATGTGGCATCCAGAAAGGGAGGAAAATTTCACCTCTAAAGATTTACAACGACTCAAAGAGTTGTTAATGGGATAAGTTATTATGAAAATTATTATACTTGCTGCTGGACGTGGTAGTCGAATGAAAAACATTACTAAAGATCAACCAAAATGCCTTGTCGAATTTCAGGGGAAACCTTTACTTGAGTGGCAATTAGAAGCTATACGAGAGGCAGGTTTTAGTGAGATCGGAATTGTGACTGGATATAAGAGTGAAATGTTGTCCAGATATGGGTTATTTGAGTTTCATAATCCTCGTTGGGATAATACTCAAATGGTCTCTTCATTATCATATGCTTCAGACTGGTTAGAAAAAGAACCTTGTATTGTGAGTTATTCAGATATTTTTTATGACGCTGAAGCTATTCAATTGTTAGGAAAAAGCACTGCAGATATTGCTATAACTTTTGATCCTAACTGGCAAAAATTATGGGAAGGCCGGTTTAATAATCCTTTGATTGATGCTGAAACCTTCCGGTTAAATTCAGATGGTACATTGGCAGAAATTGGAAATCAGCCAAAAACGATGGATGAGATTGAGGGTCAATATATGGGGCTGTTACGTTTTACTCCATACGGATGGAATGAGCTTAAATACTTACGTTCTGAATTAACCACTAAAAATCAAGACAATATGCATATGACTGGATCACTTGCATTGATCTTAAAAAATGGGAAAATACCTATCTTTGCCTTACCCTATGACAAAACTTGGGGTGAGGTTGATTCAATCGATGATTTGAGTTTTTATGAGAGCAAATGAATTACTTATTATCAAAATTTTTTTAACACTAATATTTTCAATCTTACAAAATAAAATTATTAATTTAAATTTATGGTCATAAAATTTCTTAGTTTTCTTCAAGTCACACTTGTTTATATAACTTATATTCTTGTTAAATTTTTCTTAAAGCCCAAAAACTACTTATGGGTTATAGGTGTTAGCGAAACAGCTCAAAATATATATAGAATTGGCAAAACCATAAATCCATCCATAACTGTATCCTTATCGAGAAGACAAAAGTTTTATCATTTAGAATATGACTATGAATTAGGATTTATTTCAAATAATTATCTTAGGCTGTTAGTAAGATTTTTTTATGGCCCAATCTTGCTTGGCTATTTATCAAATATAGCGACTCACTTTTTATATATTTCAGGGGTAGGATTTCTTATAGATATTAAAACAGAGTATAAATTTCTAAAAAATAAGTCAAAAAAAATTGTTTGTATGTTTGTTGGAACCGATATTAGATCTCCAAAACTTGCAAAAAAATATTTAATAGAAAATGATATAGATGGTAAAGCCAACTATCAAAATATTCAAAGAGTAGAATTTAATGAGGAAAAATTTGATAACAAAGTAAAAGAATTAGCATCAATTACTGATAAATATGCTGATGTAATTTTTAATTTTAAATATTGTACAATAAGTTATTTGAAAAAAACTACTTATTGTTTCCCTTATTCTTATGACAAAGACCACTTTAATTATAATCCAAAGAAATTTGAAAAATTATCAACCATAAAAATAGTACATGCCCCATCTGCTCCTATTGGTAAAGGAACACCTTTAGTAAGAGCTGCTATTAAAAAGTTATCATTAGAAGGATATAATTTTAAATATGTTGAAGTACTAGGTAAATCAAATAGTCAAGTAATTGATGAACTCCAAGATGCACATATCGTACTAAATCAATTTTATACTACTGATATTACACTAGGTTTATTTGCTGTAGAAGCAATGGCTAACCATACTGCAGTATTAATGTCATATGACCCAAGTTTAATAAATGAATATAAAATAGAAAGAGAAGGCTTTGATAGCTGCATGCTCAATACAAAGTACTGGGAAATATATGATAATTTAAAATTTTTGTTGGATAACAAACACGAAATCAAAGTTTATGCAGATAGAGGTTATGATTTTTGTAAAAAGTATTTTACTTATGAAGCTGCTAGTAATTACTACAATTCCGTTTTTTTGAAAGAAAAGTTATTTGAAAATTAAATGTTTTATTTTTGGAATAGGAGAGAAAAGCTTATGAAAAAAATAGTTATTACTAGATTATTTTAGATATTGTTTAAATCATTTTCAAAAATTTAATTAGTTTTCTTAAAGGCAATCCACTTATCCCCATTATTTTTTGTGCTGGATTTACATCTGAAGTTGCAGTTGTGCCAATTCCTATTGTTGAGCCACTTCCAATTTTAATTTTGTCTATTATCGAAGAGTTGGGACCTACCCAAACATTCTCTCCAATTTCGACACTTCCACTAATATCAGCACAAGCGCATATGATTGATTTATTCTTAACTATTACATTATGCGCTATGAATGCAAGATCATTAATCTTAACTTTATCACCAATAATTGTATTATTAATAGTACCTCTTGCTACTACAGTATTTGAACCAATTTCAACATGATGACCAATTACAACACTGCCAATGTGAGGTATCCTTATAGGAGATTTATCTTCTTCAAAATCAAAACCAAATCCTTCTTCACCAATTACTGCTCCTGATTTTATATAACAAAAATTTCCGATATGAACATTTTCAGAAATAATAACATTGTTTTTTATTATCGTTCCTTCGCCAATATGTACACCCGGACCAATGAAACAATTAGCACCTATTGAAACGCTAGGATGAATATTTATAGAGTCAGATATTATAGCTGTATCATGTATGAAAGGAGGATGGTCGATAATAAAAAATTCTTTCATAACTTTAGCAAAAGCCAATCTAGGATTTGGACATAAAATATAGCTTGAAAATAAACTCTTATTACTTTTATCATAAGCATCAGTCTTACATAAGACTAATAAACTAGAATTTTTATCAAGATTAAATGGTTTGACAGAAAAAACTAAACTATTTTTTATTGGTGAGAATATAGAAGATACAGAATTAATTTCCATATCATCTCCAATTAGGTCTGCATTTAAAAAATTTGCAATATCGCTTGCCTTCGTGCTAGCCAATTTATGCTCTACTAGATTCATTTAGCTTTTAATTTACTCTGTTAATAGACTTCATATTTATCTATTATTTAGTTTAAGAGTTAACTTATATTACATGTTTGCAAACTATATGAACAGTAAGTTTTTATTCATCAGAAAAAATATATATATTTCTTATGAAAAAACACATATGCATTTACTTCAAACCTAAAGTTTCACTAATTTTTTTTAGTTTGCAAATAAACTCATCCTCATTGCCAGTCCTTAGTAACCGCAAAAGATCAGGTGATTTTGCATAAGAATTCAAAATATCGGATTTATTTGTTTTATTTTGTTTAGACATTAAATCAGTTAAGTATGAGAAATTTGTTCTTAGATTTTGACCTTCAAATGTATTTATGTATTCACTTACACATAAATCAGCGCGTTCAAATATAATTTTCATGATAGTTTCAAAAGGTGGATAGTTATTATTTGGAAGCCACCAGCTTGGATGGGTTAAAATTTGTATTACTTTGTGTTTTTCCTGCAGTAACTCAATCCAACTACGAAATCGCCAATAACCATTGCTGTCACTGGTATATTCGACTTTATCCTGAAAAAAATCTGAATAAGCGTTTATTAAGCCACAGTATTTGAATTCTCTGCAAGACATTGAAAATTCAGTTGTATTATGAAATGAAAACATTGATATTTTTTTTTCTAATAAGTTTTCTAATGCGGAAGCCTCTTTTGCAAGATGATTTAGTAACATAGCTTCTGTTTTTATTTCATAAACACTTGCATCGAAGTGCAATCCAATTTCATGACCAAAACTGAGTATTTGCTTCGACAATTTTCTATTTTCTTTTTCAAAAGGGTTATAAAACTGACCAGAGAGAAGAACAGTAAAAGTTGATTGCACCCCTAACTCATGCTCTAACTCAGCCATTCTTAAAGCATTGAGTGGGCTAAAATCAATATCATGTCTTAGAAAACAAGTTGATTTACTTTGTTCAAAAATATTAACTAAATCTAAACTACTATTAATTAGTCCAAAATTGTAATACTTTGCTGTTTCTTCCAACATATCTTTATAAAATTTTAAATTCATTATTTATTTCTCACTATTAACAAAATCTTCTTCAACTTGCACTTAAATTTTTCTGCAGAGTTTTTATAAAAAGTTTAAAACACCTATGACTTATTAAAATTTTATCAAATATAAGTAGCATAACCAAGCATTGACAATCCAAGAAGATACTTGGAAAGTCTTTTCGGTGTTAAACTCAAAGATCTAATTAAATTGGAAGCGCTAAATTTTAAGTCTTGTGAAAATTTTAATTCCATAATGTAATGGTCGAAGGTAATTGGCTTTAGAAACTCTAACTTTATATTTTGATTAGCATCTGAGAATCTTATTTTTTTATCAATCGTAATTCTTATACCATTTTTGATTTCATAATACTCGCGCCGGTATTGTACTATGAGCATTGGCAATAAATAGCTGTTAATAGATTTGTGCGCAATATTAAATTGACGTGATTTCTGAATGACTTCTTTAGATAGAGAAAAAATACTTTTTGTAACAATTGATTTTCTAATTTTAGGAAATGGATATAAAACTTTTGAACCAAGGCGTCCATTTCTGGTTTTGATTTCTAAATTTGGATCAAATTTCTCCAAAGTTTCGCCTTCATACCACCTAAGCCTAACCTTGTGCCTTGGGGTAGTACCGGATAAATTATCTCTTACAGCATCTAGATTTATATTGTCAAAGTAAAGGCTATTTACATCACGATCTTGGTATTTTTTATTTGCACCAATTTTAGCTAGCAAAGACTGAGCATGAGTTATCCCAGATTCATTCAATATAAACTTTATCTCATACCTATCTTCATTCATTATTTCATAATCTCTGATTGGTAAAGTGCCTCAACATTAATTTCTTTTGTATCAACTTGTTGATTATTAATTAACATGTAAGTATCTTTTTGAGCTAAATAAGCATCAGCTTTATTTGGTTCAATTTCAATATTAACTCCTGTCATTGAAGGTTGCGTATAAAAATCTTTTTTAAGATA
>MDTG01165187.1_pt1 | contig 17172 bp, 12 predicted proteins | sample 811421 | NCBI WGS metagenome assembly MDTG01 (sample SAMN05326645, study PRJNA326480) | marine metagenome | isolation source: seawater | place: Pacific Ocean: South East | collected 2011
ACCTTTCTGATTGACGTTTATTGTCTCTCATTAAAGTGTCCGGTTCTATTAGACCAGAACAGAGTTTAAACGAATTTCCACGGAGTTGGGGTTGAAGGCCTATTAAATCTAGAAGAATAAACAAGGGTGTAGGGATTATTTTTTAGGGTAAAGGCGGGTAAAGGGGTCGTAACGATTTAAACGGGTAAAGGGGTCGTAACGATTTAAAAGTAATCAATAAAACAAATCAATCTTGCCTTATATTTCAAGGCGTAAGCTAACCAGGTTAAAGCAAAAGGAATTGCAAATGCCTAGAAAAGCACGAATATTCATTCCTGATTTACCCTGTCATAAAAATAAAACGTTACGACCCCTTTACGCTTCCCTATTTTCTTTTTAGTCTGTGTATAAATCGCATTACTTTTGTAATTTTTGATATAAAATGAACAAAAATATTGCTGCAAGGATGATTTATGAAATTACAGGAAGTCCTCTTTAATACAATTATTATCAGTCCTTTGGTGATGCTGTTGGGGTGTCAAACCCTAGAGCAAGCATCAGAGCCGCTCACCATGCAAGAACGCGTATCTAGCCTTCAAGTAGTTGATTGTTTGCTGCCAGGTCAAGTTCGTATGATTGGTTCGCAAAGCTATCAAACACCTCGCCGCCCAACGAAAACCACTGCATCAGATTGCGAAATACGCGGGGGTGAATACGTTGCTTACGATCGAGCTAATTATAAAACGGCCTTAAATGTTTGGATGCCACAAGCGGAAGCCGGAGATGCCGAAGCGCAAGCCAATGTGGGTGAAATTTTCGAACGAGGCTTGGGTGGAACGCCCAATTATACTGCTGCGAAAATTTGGTATGAGAAAGCCGCAGCACAAGGGAATAAAAGTGCGCAATTCAATTTAGGTACTTTATATGAGCAAGGTTTGGGCGTTGAAAAAAATAGGGTGATGGCCCTTAATTGGTATCGACAAGCATGGGATCTCCCGGCAGATGACTTGATGTATCAGTCCATTTACCAGCAAGAAAGTGACAAACTGCGTAATCAATTAGACAAGCAGTTGAAACGAAAAAACCGTCAAATTTCAATTCTACAAAAACAGGTGAATTCGCTTCAAGCTAAAGCCGAAAATGATGCAGCGATGCAGCAAGAAGTCGCTGAGTTAAACTTGATGATTGCGGATCTCAAAAAAGAACAACACAGCGTCAAAAATAAACAACAAACTACCCGTTTAAGGCAACCAACGGTGTCAGCCCTAGCAAGCACAACACGCTCAGTTCAGGCTGATGCCAAACGAGAATTAATAATCGATGATCTTGCCAATAAAGTGGCGATGGGCGATAAAGAATTTGGCCGTTATTATGCTCTGATTATAGGCAATCAGAACTATCAAAATATTGATAGTCTCGTCACCCCGCGAAATGATATTCAACGACTGGGGGATGTTTTAGAAACCCGTTACGGTTTCAATGTTACTCGCTTAAATGACTCTGATAATTTGGCGATTATGGATGCCATCAATAATCTGAATGATGTGCTCACAGAAGATGACAATTTATTGATTTATTATGCGGGTCATGGAAACAGAATTCAGACCGGTGATTTTGAAACGGGCTATTGGTTGCCAGTCAATGCCGATGCGCCACCACGAGACTCATTGTGGATACCGAATGAGTTTGTAACACGTCATTTGGCTCGTATAGAAGCGAAGCGCGTGATGGTGATTGCTGATTCGTGTTATGCCGGTTTGCTGTCTTCAGCTCCCGGTTTTTTGATGCTTGCAGAGAATGAAAAACCCAGCGATGACTATGTGCGATATAAATTGCCACGAAAGTCGCGTTTGTTGCTGACGAGTGGCGGTGATTTCCCTGTTTTAGATAGCGGTGGTGGTGATAATTCCGTTTTTGCGAGCGCCTTACTCGATTTGTTAGAGCAAAATAAGGGCTTGATCACCGCGCCGGAAATTTATCGTTCTGTCCGAGATAGAGTGTCCAAGGACGCAAAAGTTGCCAATTTTGATCAAACACCTGTCTACAAGGTGATAAAAGGTGCTGGTCATGAGATGGGCGATTTTTTCTTTGTGCCTACAAGTGTAGAAAGCTAATTGAACAAAATTGGTTTAAACGGATAGATAAGTGCTAAAGTTCGATTTGACTAGGTATTAGTACAAAAAACGATTCAAAAAATAGGGTTAATCGTGATGAAAATGAATGGAATCTTGAAACGCATTAGCCTGATGTCGTTTAGTTTAAGCGGCGCTTTATTGTCTATATCGACGTCCTGTTACGCCGACCTATCCGACTTAAGTGGTAGCTTCTCTTCCGAGCTAGAAGAGCGTGCCGCTATAGCAAACCAAGCCACCTATGACCAACTATTAAGTAGTGGTTGTACCGATAGCCAACGCAACCCAACCTCCTCATGCGCTGGCACCACCTTTATTTCTTGGAATGCCGTGCGAGAGCTGGTTCATACTGCGAATGATATTGCTGGGTCAGGTTCAACTCTTTATAGCCTAGGTCTCGATATCCAAGGTTTGGGCTTCTCATTACGGTGGACGGCCGGTGAAGAATTTTCAACGCAAGGGGATATGGCAAATAGTTTTGTTGCTGGTCAGTTGTCAGGTGTAGCAAACCGCATTTCAGCCTTACGTTTCGGTGGTAGCCGAGTAGCTATCAATGCTTATCAGCATGAGGGCATCTTAATAGCCGCTGAACATTTAAAAGGGCAGAACGGCGGCGGTGCCAGTGCAGACCAACAACAGGCTTGGTCACCGTGGGGAAGCTTTTTCAACGCCAGCTATACATATGGCAATAAAAAAGGGACAGAGCGAGAAGATGCCTTTGATTTTGAAGGTATGACCTTAAGCGGTGGGGTTGATTATCGCTTTTCTGATCATCATGTAATAGGTGTTCTGCTCGGTTATCAAGAAGATGAAATTGATTTCGATTCGTCCCAGAGTATTGTTGATGGTGGCGTCGATATGGAAGGTTATTCACTTCAATCGTTCTATCTCTTCCAATCAGACGATTGGTATTTCAATACCTCACTGGGTTATCAGGTGATGGAGTTTAATATGGATAGAAGTATTAGATACCCATCCTTGAATGTTGATGTTGATAGTACCAACACCTCTGCTGTAAGTAATACAGATGCGAGCTCTTATAGTAGTTCTTCAACCATTGGGATGAGCTTTAGTCCCTTGCCAAATATTTCGTTTGATCTATATACCTCATTAGATTTTCAGCAAATTAAGGTAGATAGTTTTAATGAAAAAGATCTTCAGAATGATGGCTTCAATTTTGTGGTATCAGGTCAGAATATCGACTCACTAGAAACGACGACAGGGTTAAAAGTTCAATACGTTTGGACGCCGCCGTTTGGGGTGTTTATCCCATATTTTGATTTTCAGCATCGTATTCAGCATGAAGATAAGTCCCGAAACATCAAAGCCTATTATTTTAATGCAAAAGAAAGCCTCAATAATCTAAATGATGCGAGTTTTTTATTACCAACTGAAGCGCCTGAGTCTATTTATCAAATTTATACGATAGGACTGTCTACGATTATTCGTGGTGCTAAACAATCCACATTTGGTTCTGCAGCTAGTGGCGGCATACAAGCCTTTATGAATGTTCGGTTTTTTGAAGGTTTGGCGTTAATTGAACAGACCCAATTTTCGGGAGGACTTCGTTACGAGTTCTAAAAGAACCTAACGACTTAATAGCATGACAAAACATTTCCACGGTGTTGAAAATATAATCCGAATTCTATGCTTTTCCATTTTCACTTTATTGCTTTTTAGCTGTAGTGATATTTCTGATGTGGGCGATCAAAGTGATGCGAAACCGCAGGCAAGTGCTTCAATATTGGGGGCTCAGGCGCTTTCTTCACCCAATGATACGGTTCAAGTTCGATCGGGTTCCGATGTATTACTTTCAGGGAAAGATAGCGATGGTATCGATGATCCTTTGCTGGCGTTTACTTGGACGCAAACTGATAGTAGCGGTTATAGCGTTAACTTAATTGAGCGTTCTCGTAATGCGAGGATATTTACCGCGCCCAATGTCACCGTGCCAACGGAGTTAAGCTTTCAGCTCACAGTAACAGACGGCGACGGTGTCACAGCGACCGATGTCGTAACAGTATCTGTTATGCCGGTTGGTGATGTCGATGGTTTCTTGATGCATCCAGATACAGCCTTATCAAGTTTAACTTTATTAGCCGCACCCGAAGAAGGGGAGTTAACCGGCTCGGTGGATGAAACTTTTGATGTGCAGGCAGACTTTATACTCCATTGGCGTAACCGGAATGATGTTTACGATTCTATGTCAATCGGTTCCGAAACACGTAGCAGCATTTTTCCGATGAATTACCGAGCGACAGATCAAGTAACAGATCTCGAAAACCCACGCTTAACTTTTAGTATTCCACAGATAAAAATAGATGACATAAATCGCCATTTCGAAGCTCAAGAGCGTGAACGACGTATAGAGTTATATGAAATCGATAGTGCCTTCATCGAAATAAGATTAACGCTGGTGCCTGTCACGACGACAGTTAACTTTAAATTATATGCCTTTGATGGCAGTGACTTAATTGTGGCGAGTGATATAACTCGCCCTACCATAAGCGGTGATAGCCGCTTACGAGCCGAAAATGCCTTTTCTATAAGTCAGGTTGCCGGCACACCTGCCGCAGCAGAGTTGATAAGCTCTACCAGTGGTTCACTGCAAAAAAGTGTTTATGCAGAAGAGTTGAAACAACAGCTAGGTGTAGATAATGTTCAGACTGCACGAAATTACTACAAATTATTAGACCCAACAGACCAGTTTGTTTACCTCAAAGACTGGTTAGTGCATGCAGGCTTTACAGATGAGTATGGAAAAGGGGTTGATGATCCTTCTATTGCGCATGCCATTTACGTTAATAATTATGATTTGGGTTTTGGTCGAGATATGTGGACGCGGGTTGCAGATAATGGCAACGTTTATTCTTATGTGGTGAACTACCCAAGCTTGGAAGCTGCGTTACAAGATCGTGGTGAGTTTGCTGTGGTGGTCATGGAATACAGTGAGAACCCTGACCCTGTAGGTGCGAACGAAAAGATTGTTAAATTCTATGCCTACGTCCCTGATAAAGTGAGTGGCGACTTTATTCGCGCAAACACCATGAACTTCGATGGTCGAGGCGAAAAAGCGCTACCTGGTGTTTGTACGTCTTGCCACTTTCAGTCATCAGACTCTTTAGGGCGACAATTTACATCAGTATCCGAAGCAGACCTTGATGCGACTTTTTTACCGTGGGATTTAGACTCATTCTTGTATAGCTCGGCCAGTGATGATTCGCTGGTTGACCCTTCCTACAACGCTGTAAATGTGGATGGAATCAGTGATTATGATGCTAGCCGCGAAGCACAAGAAGCACAGTTCAAAAAATTAAATGAAGCGACTCTGGCCACTTACTTAAATAATCCAGTAAACCCCTCAGACCCAATGGGACCAAAACGTCACGATGCAGCTATCGAGTTGCTACATTGTATGTATGGCGATGCAGAGATGCTTGAAGAGCCAGACGTTCTTCCCGCAGAGACTTTTGACAGTCATTGTGTTCAGCCGGGCTGGGTGGGTCAGGAAGACTTATATCACCAAGTATATGCCCGAAATTGTCGTGCTTGTCATACCCAGTTTTTTGATGAAGCGGGCACGGTAAATAACTTTGATAGCTATAGTCAGTTTACCTTGGAGGCCAATGTTGAACTAATTAAAGACTATGTCTTTGAAGAAGGTCGTATGCCACTTGCACGCCTAACCATGGATAGGTTCTGGATTGATTTTGAGGGTGGCTTATCGGCTGCTGAATTGCTACGTACCCATCTTGAAGGAATGGGGCAAAGTATCAAGAGTTCGCCAGGTGAACCCATTCCAAAACTTTCCGTGAGTGGGATGTCTACCGTTGAAGATGAATCCTTTCCCAATCAAGTCAATGAAGTAGATACCACGCTCATTTTCGATGCAAGTGAGAGCTTATTCAGTGACCGTTATTTATGGGCATTAAATAGCTCAGATTGTGCTCAGCTGCCGGTGATCAATGATCCTGACAGTGCTCGAATTTCATTTGTTTTAGATAGCCCAGACTACTTTCCATGTTCCTTTGAATTAAGCCTTGATGTATCGAATGATTCACAAACAACAAGTCAAAGCTATGTGTTTCGTGCAACCCGTATACCGAGTGCTCGCGACTTCACTGTTGACTTAGGCGAGGTGAATTATGAGCCTGGAGATTACTCTGTTAACGTGGATGTGGATAGCAAGATTATTGACCGAGGGGATGACACACTAACGGTTCAGGTGTCTGATCCTAATGTCACAAATAACAATGACGGTACTTTGTCGTTTGCCCTATCTCAGCCCTTGCAAGGTATTAATACCTCGTTTTCCTACACGATAGAAGATATCGATGGCTCACAGTCGGGGGTTGGGCTAATTACCTTAAGTGTTCCTGAAATTAAACCAAGCCTGACCAATGGGACACCGACTGCAAACAGTATAGTTTTGAACTGGGCTGTGCCAACCGGTTTCATAGCAGATGAATACCTTGTGATGAGAAAGCTGGGTTCGAATTCTGCGTTTCCAAATACCCCTGAAGCCAGTTACAACGGCTCTGTGTTCACTCACATAAGCTCAGGGTTGAATATTAATCAGCAATACGATTACAAAGTTATCGCGGTATTGGGATCGGATCAAAAGGATTCTGATAGCGTCACTATTTCAACGCAAAGTGGCACGCCTAGTGGGTTAGTCGCCCAAAGTCGCAGTTCGAATAGCATCTCGCTTTCATGGTCAGAAGGTCTGGGTGGCACACCAGATTGCTACAATGTTTACCTGAATAGTTCGCGACTTGTTAGCTGTCATGGTGCCAGTTCATATACACATACTGGTCTGAGCGCCAATGAGAATTATCGTTATCAGGTATCGGCTGTTTTCAATAACAATGAATCGAGCTTATCGAGCGAGCTTAGTGTCAATACCTTAGCGGAAGCACCCTCCATATCAAGCATTACCAATGGTACGACCTCAGTAACGGTATACTGGACTGATTCGGTGAATCAAAACACACCGAGTTATCAGGTCTATAGGCGAGCCGGCTCGGGTATTTTTAGTGCGCACGGTTCTGCAACAAGTAGTAAATCGCTTTTTTCGAGCACAAACTCAAATACTGCTTATTCATATTTTGTATGTGTTCGGGAGCTGGATGGGGGGCAGCGATGTTCTTCAGTTGCTTCGATAACAACGATTGCAACGACCTCTGATATTGGCAGTTTGTCCTTGTCTGCTGGTACATGTAGCGGCTGTCACGGCAGCCTTTACAAGAGCAAAGTGCAGGCCAAAGCCAATAAGGCTTGCTTCTATAATGGCGATAATTCATTAGGTGACTGCATTGCTGATATGAACTTTGGCATCACCTCAGCCCAAGAGGATGCTTTGGAGTTGTGGATATTAAATGGCTTACCGGATTAACGCGTTCAGCCAGTTCAAAATTTTTGCGGAATAAATAAAAGGAAGGGTTTATGTCTCGTACAAGCATTTCAACTGGAAACTTTTCACTTGATGCCTCGGTCGATAAGCAAGCATTTAGTGGGGCTAGAAAATCGGGTGGCCTCGAGAACAGCTCTCATTGCCATATCGTGTTTTTAGCTGACTTTTCCGGAAGAGGGCACCGAGGTTTAAGTGACGCATCGACAATTCATTCACGAAAAATTATCGAAATCGATCGAGATAATTTTGATGAGGTGTTTCAACAAATGGATGTTCGCTGTGCCTTACCCATAGCGGAAGAACTCAGGTTTTCAGAACTTGATGAAATGCACCCTGACTATTTGTATGAGCAGGTTGATTTATTCCATAAGTTTAAAGTCTTAAAAAAGAAATTAAAGAACCCTTCGACATTTGAATCAGCGTCTCAAGAGGTGTTTACTTGGCATAATACTGAGCAAAAACTAGCTTCAGACCAAGGCGGTAAACCAACTACTGGCAATGCGCCTCAAGGTTCATTGCTAGACTCTATTCTTTCGTGTGACGCAACATCTGAGCATTCAGGACAAATGGATGTTCAAGCTTTAGTGAAGGATATTGTTGCACCTTACCTTAGCCCTAAACCTGGCCCACAACAAAAAGAATTGATTCATAGCGTCGATCAAGCTGCCAGTGAATTGATGCGTAAGATTATGCATCACCCTCAATTTCAAACGATAGAGTCCGCATGGCGTAGTTTGTATTTGCTGGTGAGACGTATCGAAACGACCAGCAAACTGAAGCTCTTTATTGTTGATATAAGCCAACAAGAATTAATTGAAGATGCGCTTAGTGCTAAAGCGGCTGAAGCATCTCAGCTCAATAAGCTACTGATAGATTCTCGCTCTGCAGTAGGAGGTAAAGCCTTTAATATCATCATGGCAGATGAGATTTTTGGAACTGAGCAACAAGATATTCAAGCCTTAAGTTTACTAGGAAAAATAGCCGACTCTGGCAACGCGTTGTTTATTTCAGGCGCGAACACCGAACTGGCGGGGTGTGAACATTTAGCGCTAACGCCAGACAGAGAAGATTGGCATTTCTTGCCAAGTGAGTCCGTTCAGGAAGCTTGGCGTTCCCTCAGAGCTTCACCTCACGCAGACATGATGATAAGTGTTGCGCCTCGCTTTCTAAGCCGTATGCCCTATGGCCGAAAAAGCTCACCGATTGATAGTTTCCATTTTGAAGAGTTACCCGATGAAAATAAGCATGCCTATTATTTATGGAGTAATGGTGCTTGGTTGGTGGCATTAATTCTGGCTCAAGGCTTTTCAGCGGGCGGCTCGATTACATGTCAATCAACTCAAGAAGTTGAACGATTACCTTTGCATGTATTCTATGAAGATGACGAATCGAAAGTCACACCCTGCGCAGAAGTGAATCTGTTAGATAAAGCTGCGCAAGCATTAGAGCAACAAGGTTTCACTGTGGTGCGAACGATATTTAATAAAGACAGTGTGCTTGTACCAAATATAAAGACATTGGCGACTTAAGTTTTTAATGGGTTTAGTCACAAGCTGCACCGTTTTAAGTTCAATTCCAACAGGATCAGACCTCAAGATCATCTTTGACTTCTAGGTTATATAGGTAGACTTCCTAAAAGGTAGCAAAGTGCCAATTTCTGACCTTGAAGGCTTATTTACATTTGGCTGAATTGTCATGAAAGGCTAGCCAGTTTCAATGATTGAAAAAGAGCAAAAGCATTCATGTTTGACTGGCCCAAAAACAGCTTACTTCAAGAGTAAAGCGATCATTAATCACCGAAAAAAATAACCAAAATTGTTCAGTAGTTTTTTTTAAGTTTGAATAAGTTCTTGAAGGCGTTATTTCTTATAGAGCTTTGTTTTTGGCATAAAGCTCTATGCATTGATATTTAACTACATGATTTATTTAAAATTAACTTTTTCTGAATACATTAAGTTACATATAGACAACCTAATTAAACTTTCCCTTTGATTTTTTAAACGCTATAACTTTCTAATTTTATAAAATTGAGGGCTATTTAATGAAGGGATTGTTTTTTTTATTGTTTATTTGTATTACAACAATAGCTCATGCTGATTTAGATAAAGGAATCAAGTGCTTCAAAGATAAAGATTATGCTTGTTCATTCAAAGAACTTAGTCCATTAGCTGAACAAGGCAATACAAAAGCACAGAACTATTTAGGGTTCATGCATTCTAAAGGATTTGGAGTAGAGAAAGATCACACAGAAGCCGTCAGATGGTACCAGCTATCAGCTGATCAGGGTGACTCTGCAGGACAGCTAAGATTAGGGGTAATGTATAATTTTGGTCGGGGAGTTGAAGAAGATGGTCTTAAGGCTTTTGAATTGTTTAAAAAATCCTCTGAACAAGGGAACCCAGTAGCCCAATACGAAATGGCTTATAAATACTTGGATGGAAAACTATTTAACAAGGACTTTGTTAAAGCTTTTGAATTACTTAAAAAATCAGCTGAAAAAGGATACAAAAGCGCCGTATTTAAAGTTGCATATTTTTATTTAGATGGCACAGGAGTTGAAAAAGATAGCTCAAAAGCTTTTGAATGGTTCATGGTAAATGCAAAGAATAATCGAAGAATAGAACAAAAAATAATAGGGCAAATGTATAGGGACGGGCAAGGAGTTAAACAAGATTATTCAAAAGCTTTTGAGTGGTACACAAAAGCCGCTGATCAAGGTTATAGAGGAGGCATTATTGGTCTCGCTTCTTTATACGAGGGAGGGCTAGGTGTAAAAAGAAGTCTTTCAAAGGTTAATGAAATGTACAATGAATATGCAGGTGAAACATGGGGCGCTGGTGATCGTAATCTAGCTTTGTTTTACCAATACGGAAGAAATGGATTTGAAAAAGATTTAGTAAAAGCTGCTAATAAGCATTTATTAGCTGCAAATAACTTGAATAAGCTTTCGCGAACTTCACTAGGTGAAATGTACGAAACTGGCCAAGGTGTAAAGCAGGATTTTTTAATTGCTGCTGAATGGTATCGTAAAGCAGCTGAACAAAATCATGCCGCTGCACAAAATAATTTAGCCGAAATGTATCAAATCGGCAAAGGTTTAAAAAAAGATTACGCGCAAGCTTTTAGTTTGTTTGAGAAAGCTGCTAAACAAGGTAATGCTAATGCGCAAAACAGCTTAGGTTTTATCTATCAAAATGGGATAGGTGTTGAGAATGATTTTGCAAAAGCAGCTATGTGGTATCAGAAAGCTGCTGATGCAGGCCACGCAATTGCTCAGGAAAATCTAAGCTTGATGTACGAGTTGGGACAAGGAGTCAAACAGGATTCCGCAAAGGCTATTGAGTGGTCTCAAGAGTCATATAGGCTTAACTTAAGTTGGATGACAGGTAATAAAGAAAGCCACAAAAAATATTATGTAAAAGTTGCTGATTGGTTTCAGAATTACGCCGACAAAGGAAATGATTTTGTTCAATATCAGATAGGTTCACTTTATCGTAATGGTCGATATATAAAACAAGAAAAAGCAAAGTCATTTGAGTGGTTTCAAAAAGCCTCTCTTCAAGGAAACTCGGTTGCGCAAAATATTCTAGGCCTTATGTATAAAAATGGCGAAGGCATTAAACAAGATTATGTCAAAGCCGTTGAGTGGTTCCAGAAAGCGGCCGATCAAGGGCAGGTTTTTGCGTTAGTCCATTTAGGTATAATGTTCGAGCATGGACTCGGTGTTGAGCAGAATATCGATAAAGCTTTGTCTCTATATAAACAAGCTAAAGAAGCAAAGTATGGTGTGGCAAATTATCGCTATTCAGAACTAAGAAAAATTCAACATTGTTTTAAACCCGAAAATACAAAATTATTCGACGTTTCACTACTATGCGCCAATCGTGATGAGCTGATGACAGCTGTGAAAAAAGGCGGTGCAGAAGCAAAACTAGAGGATAAAAATAAATGGGGAGATATCTATTATTCTTCTAGTGTACTGAAAGGTACTAGTGAGTTGTTAATTTTGTACACTGTGGATGACTTATTTGCTAAAGCACAATACACCTTTCCTAGTCGAATGGACTCCGGTCAAATTCTTCAAGTGCGTGATTTTGTCTCTACAAAATACGGTCAGCCTGATTTATCAAGTGGTTCTACTTCTGTAGGTTCAGCTAGCTTTGAATGGCACTTAGAAGATGGTATTACACTTAAGGTAAATAGAGGTTGGCCGGATACCACAACCTATCTTTCCTATATTTACCCTGAGAATAACCAAGCTAGGATAGACGAGCAAGAGCGCCAGAAAAAAGCGCGAGAAGCGTAAGCGTCCAGCCAAGCACACCTAACAAGCCTGTCACCATTTAATTACCCTAGTTCCAAAATTCAAAAGGAACTAGGGCATGACTAAAAAGAGAGCTAAGCATAACTGGCCAGACCTGCTGGCCTATCAGCAAGAGAGTGGCTTAACGGTGGCAGACTTCTGCTCCATACATAAAATCAGCCCCTCTTCGTTTTATCTCAATAAACAGCGAAGTACGAAGGAAAATAGCTTTGTTGAAGCGAAGGTTGTTCGGAAGGTTTCTGAAGAAGTTACTCAGATTACCGCACGCTGTGCACAAACTATCACACTAATGACGCAAGCCGGAGAGCTATCTTTCCCAGACTCGATATCATCTGACTTTTTAATCAGGCTGATAAAGGGCTTATCATGAAGGTGTTTGTGTCGCCTCCTCGTATTTATCTTCACCGGCAGTTTGTTGATTTCAGGAAATCGATTAATGGTTTGTCTGTGATCATTGAATCAGAGATGGATCTACCAGTCATGAGTGGTGCTTTATTCATCTTCTGCAACAAAGCTAAAGACAAACTGAAGATATTATATTGGGATAAAACAGGCTTTGCTTTATGGTACAAACGATTGGAGAAAGACAAGTTTAAGTGGCCGAGCAGAGCGAACGAAGATTGTATGGAACTGACTGAACAGCAACTAGCCTGGCTGCTCGACGGCTATGATGTGATTGGTCACCAGGAGGTCAAATATCAAACTATAGCGCTATAAAATATAGAAAATAGCTTAAACAAAAACAGCAAGTTAGCGTGCTATTTGTTAGAATAGCGGACATGAAAACAGACTTAGACTCGCTTCCTAACGACCTTGAATCACTCAAAAAAATCATTGCACAGCAAAGTGCAACGATCGCCTACCTCGAAGAAAAGTTCCGCTTAGCTCAGCATAAACAGTTTGGTAAAAGTACCGAAGGCTACCCTGGTCAGGGTGAGTTATTTAATGAGCTTGAACAACTTTTAGATCAGCTTGAAACGGAACCTGTTGAAGCTGAAAAAGAATCCATCACTTACGAACGCAAGAAACCTGTTCGCAAGCCTTTACCGAAAGAGCTGCCACGCGAAGTCATCACTCACGATCTAGCCGATGAAGATAAAAGCTGTGATGACTGCGGCAACGACTTACACCGCATGGGTGAAGATAAGAGTGAGCAGCTTGAGTTTATCCCAGCACAGATCAAAGTTATTGAACATGTTCGACCCAAATATAGCTGTCGTCACTGCGAAAAAAGTTCGACAAAAGTTGGAATCAAGCAAGCACCAGTCCCTGTATCGCCAATCCCGAAGAGTTTTGCAACCGCGAGCTTGTTAAGTCAGATCATCACGAGTAAATATCAATACGGCTTACCGCTTTACCGACAAGAAAGTCTGTTTAAAGAATACGGTATTCCACTGAGCCGACAAACGATGTCGAACTGGCTAATAAAATGTGCAGGCTTACTCAAACCACTTTATGACACGCTGCATCAACACCTCTTGCAGCAGAAAGTAATCCAAGCAGATGAAACGACACTCAAAGTAATCGAGTCGGACAAAGCCAAATGCTATATGTGGTTATATTGTACGGGCACAGACTCACCAGACAGTAATCACACAGACACCCCCAATATTGTTCTGTACGACTTCCATGAAAGTCGCGCAAGCCAATGCGCCGTTGATTTTTTGCAAGGTCACTCAGGTTATTTGCAGGTAGATGGCTATCAAGGTTATGAATCAACTCAAGCAAGCTTGGCAGGTTGTTGGGCGCATGCGCGCCGAAAATTCAAAGAGGCGGACATTGCACAAGGCAAAGGCAAGCAAAAAGCAGGTAAAGCGACTTGGGCGATTAGCCACATCAAAAAACTCTACCGCATTGAGGCCTTGATTAAAGACAAATCGCCAGCCGAAAAGCAAGCATATCGACTAGAACATGCAAGCCCCTTACTCGAAGAGTATAAGGCTTGGCTAGATAAATCGATTTTACAAGTACCTCCTAAGTCGGTACTGGGCAAAGCAATTGCTTATAGTTTGAATCAATGGCCCAAGCTCACACGCTATCTCGAAGATGGTCAGCTCAATATCGATAACAATCGAGCAGAAAGAGCCATCAAACCCTTCGTGATAGGTCGTAAAAACTGGTTATTCTCTAACACAGCGAGCGGCGCTCATGCCAGTAGTATTCTTTACAGTATTGTTGAAACGGCAAAAGCCAACAATCTCGTGCCATTCGACTACCTTCATCATGCTCTGAAGGTTCTTAGCGAACCTCAGGATGATGAAGGCATGACGAACTTGTTGCCTTGGAATGTTGGTTTCCCCCTAAGCTAAACCCGAAATAGGTGTGTTTGGCTGGACGCTTACGAAGGATTCAATAAAGTTTGACAATAATGCATCAGATGGAATCTGGAATTTACTCGTTTCAGTGGACACATAAATGTCACAAACTAACTACTAAAAATGCTGCTTTTGTTTTTATTACGCTAAGTAAATTATCCAAAAAAAGGATCGCTTACGGCTGAAAGTAAGCTACGTTTACTATGGTGAATAATGTTCGCTTTGCTCTTGAAGTAAGCTGTTTTTGGGCCAGTCAAAATGAACGCTTTTGCTCTCTTTCACTCGTTTTAGATAGTAAAAAGCCAAGCTCAAAAAAGGCCGCTTAGGAATGCAAAGCCTTAATTTTCCAGCAAGCTAATTCATGACGATTTGGCCAAAACTAAATTTAACCTTCAACGGCAAGTTATGGCACAAGTAAGTCTAAACATGCTTAAATTAGAATGTGACGGATAATTATTGCTTAAGCTAACTATCAACTAGCTCTGAACGTAAAATCTTAACAGACTCATCTGCATAGACCTTAAGCTTGACCTGCTTACCTTTCAGCTTATTAACAGATATGTAGATTGTCTGATCATTAGGTAAGCTTAATTGAATAAACTCACCTTCTTTTCTAGATAACGTTAGTCCTTTCATATTTAAAGATTCCTTTCTTTACTGAATTGAACCTGCAGATTAACAGTTACTTTGATAAATCAGCAATAAATACTTAAAACTTGAAAATCATACGGTTATGATTCGTTGTATTCTGAGCAGAAAAAAACTGGCAATTTTAAAAGGTCAGCCACTTAAACTATGACGCAAACAAAATTTATAAAAAGGCGCTTCATAATCATTAAAGTGATTATTAACCGCACTTTGCTCACAGAATATAAATGATTTTAATCCCTGATTGAATGTTGCAAGTAATATGATTACGTTTCACAAAAAAGAGCTTCCAAATCATCCAATTGCGGGAACCCTTGCTTTGCAACAATGTAAACATCCATCAATTCTGCATACTGCTCTATTTTTGTAAAATCGCCTTTATATTTACCATTTTCTATCAAACTTATTGCGTCTAAAGTAAGCCCAGATCTTTTTACAACATCTTTTTGTGTCCAGCTTTTCTCAAGGCGACATTTTCGAAGAAGTTTTCCAATTCTATTCTTAAAGCTCACTAATTAACGCTCTCCAAAACTTCATTCGCGCTGATGATCGTAAGCGATCCAGTTTCATAAACAGTATCAATCCAAATATTATTACCTGACACAGTTATGTAATCATTCACATGACCATGAACCACTGCATCAACTCCTTTACAAGTATATTGCCTGCCAAGTTTGCCAAATAAAAATTCATCTCGACTCCAAATTAAACGCCCCTTCACACGTACATCAGCACCATGAACTTCGCTCCAATTATTAGGCGATTCAGCATGTGTCACGCCAATTGTTTTCTCACCATATTCGACTGTAAGTGCAATACTCATGTGTTCTCGTATCATCTCACCTAACTTTTTTAAATATGCTTCATCGTACTGCTCAACCCACCAACCGCCATTATTTGGCGACATATGAAATAGCTTGGCTTGATCATCACCTAAACCATCTAAAAACATCTGCTCATGGTTGCCCACTACGCTATATACATTGCATGTTTTACAAACAAACTCGATCATCTCAGCACTAAAATTACCGCGATCAATGAGATCTCCAGCGAAGATAAGTATATCTTCGCCTTCAACATAATTGAGTTTGGCGAGTCGTTTGTCGAGCTGAGCCTTGTCTCCATGGACATCGCCACAAAATAAGACGCGTTGACCATCTATTTGCTTTACTAATCTATGACTCTTTAGATTTCTCAGTTCTTTGCTAGGCTGCATATTCATTAATTTGAGACCATATTCAATAATTTAAAATTTATTTAATCAACATCACCTGCGCGAACGCATCAGACATCTTTGTGAGTAGAAATGTTTAGATCCAGATAGGGGGTTCAAACCTCAGGTTTTTATAATATAAACCTCGATCACTAGTTAAATAGTATAATCTGCCTACCTAGGTCGAGGTTTTCATATCTATTTATTTGTTTAAGCTCCTTTGCTTTAAAGTTATTTTGTTTATTGCTCATAATGAAATTACCCTGTCAGGCTGATATGAATTAACACATTCCCTTCCGTAACCCTTTTGGTTACTGATCACTCGAGTCTTGCCCATGTGGATATCGAAATTGGCATGGGTATGACCAAACATCCACATATCTGGCTGGTACTCTTCGATCAGATCATCAAAGGATGCATGAAAGTAAGCCGACATTTCATCAATTGGGAATCGAGCATTTCTTAGTTTTAAACTGGGCGAAAAGTGTGTGATCACAACTGTATGTGTGCAGTTAGTTTCTTTACTCAATTCAGCTTTTAACCACTCATATTGCTGCTCACCCAACTCGATACAATCGTCTACTGTAAATATTCGGTCTTCATAGCCAATAAGGCGGAAATCATTAATTGAATATGCAACTAAGTATTTAGCTTCTAGTTGTTTTTCTATGCCTAGGCTAAGCATTCTGCTCCAGCCGGTCGTGCCTAAAAAACGGATGCCATTCATCTCTATTGTATCTTTTTGAAGAAAATGAATTTGCTTATGCGACTTTAATGACGCTTTTAAAATTCTTTCTGCCTCAAGCATATTATCAACTTCATAGTATTCATGATTGCCCGTTACATAGATTATTTGCATGTCTTTATGCATTTCAGCAAGATCGGTCAGCAGCCTATAGCTTTTATCAATGCGAGTAATGTCCCCCGCTAGGATTAAGATATCAGGCACCTCTCGGAGCCAATCATTGGGTAGGTTTTGTCTTTCTAGATGCAGATCACTATGAAGTGCTATTCGTGTCATTTCATTTTCTCTAATTAGTTATACTTTGAATTATTATTCTTCGTCACGTATACGTGCCATACTTTCAAGCGCTTCTGGGGCTATAATTAGGTCCATTTTTTGTTTAAGTTTAATCACCTTGGGGTCA
>MDTG01189851.1_pt1 | contig 17171 bp, 8 predicted proteins | sample 811421 | NCBI WGS metagenome assembly MDTG01 (sample SAMN05326645, study PRJNA326480) | marine metagenome | isolation source: seawater | place: Pacific Ocean: South East | collected 2011
GTTTTGAAGGTTTTGGTGCGAACAGATACATGTTAATCAAAAAATCTTAATTATTAACCTTTAAAATATATATAAAATGGAAAAATATTTTTACTGCAGAGCTGATTCTACACTAGCAAATGATGATGACAACGCAAATGGTTCTTGTTTAATACCAGTGAAGCACTTACTTAGTATGGGTTCTACTGCTAATGGTTCATTAGCTTTACGATTCAGACCTCGTATGAATCAATTTAGTGATTCTGCTGATTCTGCGTCTAACAAGACAGATTCTATCACTCTTACAGTTGCTGACAATACTCAGAAAACTGTTATAGAGGCGATATTAGCTGCTATGGCTCAACCAATGATTGCTGGTTCGCCAAACATGATTACTTTGTTTGATGCTGTTGCTGGAACTGGAATTACAGGCGTTACTGCTGCTTCAGTTGCAATAGTTGCTGCTCAAGCGTAATCAGTCTAATTGACAACTGTCTTGAAATGATATATAGGCAGGATAAAGAACACATTTAAGGAAAAGGGGCTAATAGCCATGCATGTAAACGCCCTGTTATTACTTCTTTTCCTAAAATGTTTTTAACAAGTTTAATTTAATTTAATTTTTAATATAATGACAACAACAAAAACATTCCCTAAAAAGAAAAAAGCAGTTAAAACAGGAGTTTTAAATACTGCAACAACTACAGCAAGTCCTGTTGTAGAAGAATCAAAAACAATAGTTCAAGATGCACCAAGACCCAATTTCTCTTTTGGTAGAAGAAAAGAAGGGCCTACTGTTTATGAACTAGTTAACCACAGTATAGATCGTAAAACGAAAAAGAAAAAATATGCACTTGTGTACATGATTAAGGCTGAGGACATTATTTATGATCCAGTAAAGGGTATAAATAGAAAAATAAGATATATACCTGGAGAGTCCTCTATATTTGAAGATGAACAAAAAAAGGATGCTAAGGTAAAAGCACCTATCACTTTTAATGAAGGCTTTTTAATTGTTGGGGTACAAAACCCTACTCTTAAAAAGTTTATGGAACACCATAATCAAAATGGAGATAATCCTAACAGGATGTCAAATACATCTATTGCTTTTAGAAAAAAGGACACTGAAAGAAAGGCTAAAGTTGATTTAAAGAAAAGTGTAATGGAAGTTGATGCAATATCTTTAGCTCTTAAAATGCCTATAAATAAGTTAATAGGATACGCTAAAGTACTGGGTGTGAACGTAGAAAAGTCTACAGATGAGATAAGATACGACATGAAAATTCTTGCTCAAAAGGATCCTAAGGCATTTATATCTGGTATGGATAACCCATTAACAGAGATAAAAGAACATATTTTATTAGCTAAAGAGCATGGAATAATAGCTATAGAAACTAATAAAGTAACATGGATTAAGGGTGCTGCAAGACCTCTTATTACTCATGTACCTATAGGTAAAAAGGCAGTAGATCATTTCGCAGATTTCTGTAAAGTAGGGGAAGGAGAGAGTGTTTTAGATGAAATTAAAAACCAATTAAAGAGATTTAATTAGTAATTAATAGAATCTACTTCTGTTATTTTAAAGGGGGTTACTTTTGTAGCCCTCTTTTTTTTGTTATATTTGTACCTATGACAATAGATGAAGTATATAAGTTTGTGCAATTCATGGCAAATAAAGAACAAAGAGGTTATGTGAAACCTAGTGAGTTCAATATGTTAGCCAAGAGAGCACAATTAGATGTTATTAAAGAAAAGGTTGGTAAACCATCTCCATCAACAGGAGTTATTGGATATAAAGATACAGCACAATTAAGTGATGAGTTGTATCCTGTGACTGTATTTGAAGCTGGATTAACAAATCCTGCAAGTACTACTTACTGGTCTTATCCAGCAGACTATTTACATTTTTTATCATTATCTTATAATACAAATAGTGTGGAAATGATGAGTTTGGGGGAATTGTACAAAAAAAGAAAAAGTGTAATAGTTGGCCCAACTGAGTCTAATCCTATTGGTGTACTTTATGAAACTGGTATAAGAATATTTACTAATAGTTCAGTTACAGCAAACACTAGTTATAGTGCTAAATTAAGTTACATTAAAAAACCATCTGATCCTAATTGGGCTTATAATACTGTTAATAACATAGAAATATATAACTCTAGTGATTCAACACAACTTACATTAGCTGACTCTACTCATAAAGAGATAGCTAATAGAATACTTGGTTATATAGGAGTTAATTTAAGGGAAGCTGATATAATTCAGTATTCAGATGGAAAAAACATGGAGCAAAAGACATAATAAATGGCAACAAAGAAATTAATAGCAGAGCAAGTGCAAAGAATAGTTAATGGTGGCTTCACTTCTGATGAGCCTAAAGTAACTATACAGGAAGTTATGGTTTTAGTTGAACAAGAGAGGGACGCTTTAATTAAGAGACATATATTAGAAAACTCTGTTCAAGGGGAGCATGAAATACCTTCTGGGTTTTTAACTAGAAAATTTTTTGACACATTTAATGACACTAATTTGGGAATTGGTGGCAGGATATATTCTCTATTACCAGTGTCCCCTTTAAATTTGCCAAATGATGGTGCCATATATAGGGTTTGTGAGGCCCCAGTTAGGGTAAACTTAGGTTCTGGAGGAGAGCAAGTAAAAGGCGATAAATACAAAATTCAACTTGATACCCATCCACCTACTAATACGTCTACCCCTTATTTGTCTGGTATAGAATTTAAAAATAAAACAGGAACTACTGATGTGGGAAATAAATTTGTTTTTTCTTTTAAACATGGTTATGATGCTAATACTTTAAAAGATTACAGCTTTACATTCACTTATAAAAACCCATCTGATAGAAGAAATACAAATATTGTGAACCAAAATTCATTAAACCCTCAGGTTCTTTTAATGAGTTTGCATAACGACAAAGACTTTCAGGATTTTTTAAATGTAAATAAATTACAGTTTACGTGGACAAACACTGCTGCTGGTGGTTACTGGAAAATGAGCTTTGAAAGTTATTATGATGCACAAAACCTTGGAATTGAGGACTCTAATCATTTTGAATTTAAATCAGTATTAACAAATGAATCTATAGTTGATTGGCACGCAGATGGATTGGCTATAACATCTTCTTTTTCTCAAGCAGGTGCACAAACTAGTCCAACATTAGGTTTTGGTATAATCATAGAGTATTCTAAAAATAAAAGATTAAGAGAAATGGGCCCTGATACCCATAATGTAAAAGCAGAAGGATCTACCACACTAACAACTTATGTGGAATTTACAGAAGATGATGTGAAGGCAGGGTCAGCTGGGGGTTATGGTAGTTTAGGAATTGGTGTAATGCACAAAATGTGGTTAAATAAATATGAGGATGTGTTAAAAATGTATGGTATTTCAGCGTACATTTCTGGAGCTGGTTTATATATTCAAGAGGATTTTCAAAATGGTGGTTTTAATGATGTTAAATTTAATGGCACATCAGGGGTAACTGCTACTGTAACTCAAGAAGAAGCAAATGGAGTACCAATGAAGTCTGTCCTAGAAGATGCAAATTATTCAGATGGGGCTAAATGCTTTACTAGAATGCCTAATCCAGGTCAGTTTTCAATGTATGAGAACACAATGCTTTTAACTGGTAGAAAATTTTGGTATAGAGAAGGTAACAAGATTTACTTTTATAATGCTAATAAAAAAGATATTAATGAAATGAGAACAAAAATTCATATTTGGTATATTCCAGCATCTAGAGAACTGGGAGATAATGATGACTTTCCTGTTCCTCATGAGTTTGTGCCAGAAATGATAAAGTCTCTAGTAGCCACCTTCTCTTTAATGAGGCAGGCAAAAGAAGATGTAGTTAACGATAATATAGATATAGTATAATGTATATAAAAGTAGAAGACATAGTAAATGATGTAATTATTGAGGAAGGTAAAACCAGTGAAAATGATTTTCTTAGGTACTTCAAACTTGCTCTCAATGGACTAAAAGAACTACATTTTGATGTAGGTGGTGGTATTAGAACAGTTGAATTAACTATAAGCTCTGATACGTTAACTATAGATTTGCCATCAGATTATGTTAAATACACAAAAATAGGTGTATATGGTAACGATGGAGATGTTCATCCATTAGGGTTAAGAAACGATAAATCATTAGTTAGTACTGCTGCAAATAGCACAACAGTTAGTGATGATGAGTTGCATCCAACTTATTTTGAATATGTTCAAGAATTTGGATTAGGTGGGGGAAATAATACAAATGGATACTACAGGGTTGATACAGAAAATAATACCATACAATTTACTTCTGATTTGTCAGGTAAAAAGATAATACTAGAATATATATCTAACTCTTTAATTCACCCAAAAGAAGGCAAGGTGGTAATACATGAGTCTTCTGCTGAGGCACTTAGATCGTATATATACTGGAAGTCTATACAGAGAAAAAGAAATATTAATCCTAACGATAAAATAGCAGCTAGAAATGAATACTATAATAACAAGAGATTAGCTAGGGCTAGGATGTTAAGTTTTACTAAACAAGAAGCATTACAAACAACAAGAAAAGCGTTCAAGCAATCTCCTAAAATGTAATACTTATGGCTCAGGATAAAAGAAATTTTTTAGGTGGCCTAAATAGGGATGATGACTCAAGGGTGGCTCCTAATGGGGATTATTTTTATGCACAAAATATTAGGGTTCTTTCCTCAGAAGATAGAAACACTCAGTTAGTAGAGAATGTAAGGGGAATGATTAAAGAGAACTATACCAGAACTTTTGGTGGCAGAGAAGGATCTTTTGGCTCCTCTACTACTGGTTACAAGGTTATTGGGGCATATGAAGACGCTCCTAATAATTGTATATACTATTTTATATGGAGTAACCTTAATTTCCATATGATACTTGAATATAACGTAAAAACTGATACTATATCAACTGTCTTTAGGGATACAGGAACAGACGATAATTTACTTAGGTTTGATAAAGACACATTAATAACAGGGATAAATAGGATAGATGATTTACTTTATTGGACTTGTGATAATACGTATGTAAAAAAAGGGTCTAAAGAATTTAATTGGCCTGCAAGATCTGAATATAATGAGCCAAAAGTTATAAATATAGAAAAAGCAAAAAAGGGGTTTACTACATATCATGATAGTGGTGACTACACACCAACAGTAAACTCTACTAATTTTAATCCTGAAACCTCTTACCCATATGAATTTTATTCAAGTAACGTAGAAGGAAGTCCCAACGCTGAGGTGGATAGTTGGCGTAAAAGAACTTATATAAATGTACATAAAAGAAGACCTAAGCACGCCCCTGTTTATTTTCCACAAACCCCAATTATTAATAATACAGGATCAACTATTGATTTTAGTGCTTTAAGTCCTGCTGTAACAAATATAGATGGCTCAGACCCTGCTGATTTAACAGCTGGAAGCGTGGCAACATATAATATTTCTATAAATGATATAAACTCAGTTGATGGCCTAGACTTGGCTTATAAGAAAAATAATATATATGGTTATACTTGGCAATTTGCTTATAGATACATATATAGAGATAACGAGGTTAGTTCTTGGTCTGAATGGAGTGCTATTGTTCCATTACCTCAGTATTACCAAAACAAAGAAGATAAGGATAAACAAAATTTATATAACCAACTTAGAGTATGGTACCATAATGGTCCAGCAGATGTATTAAATATAGAGATAGCTGCTAGAAAATGTAACTACGCAAAAACAGCTCCTGACCAAGGAAATCAAGGTGAATACTATTTAATAGCAACTGTAGATAATAATTATGAGGACTCTGGATTTACAGCAGCTGACTCTGATTTTAATGATTTAAACCATATGATTAGTGGTATTAAAGCTGTTTCTACTAGAAATATTCCATATATAAAAAGCCAATCTGCAGCCAATGTTGAGTATAGTGACCTACCATTAGGATTTATTGACTTTAGAAACGATGGGGTATACACAGTAGTGGACCCAACTCAGTTTAATAAACTTTACGACAGGGTTCCTAAAAGAGCTAAGGCTCAAGAAATTATTAGTGACAATAGAATAGCTTATGGTAATTATACTGATGGCTTTAATCAAACGCCTATAAAATTTGATTTAATACCTATATATGGTGGTACAGATGACCCTGTTATTGTAGATCCAACTGGTAATAGTACTGGAAAAGATGGCTTTACATTAGGTGGAGCAGAGGTAATAGAAGCAGACCCAGATAATGTAAATGAATTTAGTGAAGAAAATTATGGGTCTCCACCACAGATTAATATTTCTACAGAAGAACCTATTGTAAATGGATTTTCTGATGGGTACAATGTAAATAGTGAAGGAAACGCTATTTGTTTTAATGCAGACGCTGTTAAAATCACCTTAACCTACACTTTTCCAACTGTAACTACAACAGGTCAAGAATTTAATTTAAAATTTGATTACAGGGTTAAATTTAAGTTTTATAAAGACCCAAATATAGGACAAGACATAATAGCTTATTGGCCACATAAAGACTGGGATGCGTCTTGGGATCATTATAAACATGAATTTTTTGGAGTTCAAATAGACACTAAAGCAATAGTTGCTGCTGATGGAATTGATGGTGTGGTAGATGAGTTTGTGGAATATATAAATGGTATTCAAACACAAACAACTTTAGACCAATCAGGTCAAAACACTGACCCTGAAGCAGATAATTATAATGCTAATTATGGACAACCTATTGTACATCATTACATAGATCCTGAGACAGGTGAGCAGGGTGCTGCAGAAATGAGGGTGTTTGCTGAACAAGACCCTAGTAATACAAACATTTTAAAAATACACTTAGTACCTCAAGGTCAGCAAATAGTAGGTGGGGAAGATACAGGTGAATGTATATATGGAGCTACAGGATCTGGGCCAGACTCTTATTTGCCTGAAAATGATTGGATTTCTGATGAGGCAGATTTTGGTTGTATTGGTGCAGATGAAGATTTATCTGACCTAGAGGGTGTTAACGCAACAGATTATACCTTACTAGATGGAACTAAGGTAACAAATATACATATTTGGAAAGCCACACAAGGATTTGGTGGGGCTGACTATGCAGATTTTACTGAGTGTGGCTCTACACCTGGTAACAGTGCCCCAGCTGGTGGGGGGTGCTATACTGGTGGTAGAGATTGTGATAATAGTAGAGTATTAATAATAAGTCCAAATGATGGAGATGGAGATGGAGGAGATATAGAGGGAACCTTCTCAGATAACACAACAATGAGTACTATAGCAGGTGGTAATAATCCTTGGTCAGAATTTGATGATACAAACATGTCTTTATCAACATTACAAGAATGGCCTGTGTACGCAGGAGCATTTAAGTCTGGTGCTTGGCATAGATTTGGTTTAGTTTATTATGACAAAGAAGGAAGAAATTCTACAGTGATGCTGCAAGAGCCATTAAAATCAGATTCTACAAAGTCTTCATCTACTTATGTTAAATTTCCACCTGAAAGAAAATATAAAACCCAAGTAACTACTGATTACACTGATAATGGTACAACAACAAATGAACTAACAGAGGTTCAAAAACTATTACCTGTAAATATAGGATGGAGAATATGGCACCAACCACCTATTTGGGCTGAGAGTTATCAATGGGTGTACGCTAGAAATACATCTGTTGGCAAATTTATGCAATACACAGTAGATAAGGCTTTTATAAATAAAGGTGCAAAGCCAGGAACATCTACTGCAGATGCACAGGCTGATACTAAAATATACATTTCCCTAAACACTATGGATGGAAGAATATGGAGTTATAGCGAAAAAAATAGAGCTCTCATAGGAGATTGGAGTTTTGCTGAGGGTGATAGAATGAGAATAGTAACAATGACTAATTCTGATGGACAAGCTGTAGTTATGCAAAACCCTGCTACAAACAAATCAGAATACTACGATTTTAAAATAAGTGATATAGGGCAATACCCTGGTGAATTAGTTTTTAATCCAAGTCCAGATGAAGATGGTAATGCAGATGGGGTTACTGATAATATGGTATTAGCACCTGACTCGCCAGTTGGTGGAGACGCTACAGACCCTTCTACAGCAGAGCTTGGTAAATTTATCGTCTTAGACGAACCTGCTATTGGTGGTGGATTTAGTGCATTTGACGAAGAAGAGGCCACAGGTAGAATACCAGCATGGACAGGGTGTATTATTGAAATATATAGACCAAAGAAAAATTTAAACCAAGAAGCTAGTTTGTATTATGAGTTTTCTGAAAAGTTTCCTATACTAAATGCTGGCGACAGGGATAGAGCACATGGTGGTCTTGATGCAGATCAATCAGGTAATTTTGGAACTGACGCAGATGGAATTTATGGAACTTATATAGCAGGTGGTCTTCCAGCAATGGGAACCTTTAAAAGAGGTGATGTATGGTATAAACCAAGAACAACTAGAACTATTGATGTAAGTGGTAACGCTAATCAAATAACTGGATATTATGAAAGCTACTTTTTAAATGACTTTTTAAGCACTAACCATATTAATATTGGCAGACCTAATTTAAATTCTAAATATGCAACAGAATTAAATAGAATAGCTTCTGTAACTTATTCAGATGTTTATCAAGTAGATACGCAATACAATGGTCTTCACTCTTTTGCATTTAGTCAAAGACCTTATATAGATTATGATATATCTCAAGGTTCTATACAGAAACTTGTATCTAGAGATACTAATTTAATGTTATTACAAGAAGATAAATTAAGCACTGTTTTGGTTGGAAAAGATATTATTAACTCTCCTTCAGGAGATGCAGGAATTACTTTGTCTACAAATGTATTAGCTAAAACAGCTGCTCCTGCCACAGGAGAGTATGGAGTTTGCACAAACCCAGAGTCTGTTGCAGTACATGGAAAGGTTCTTTATTTTGTTGATATAAAAAGAGGTGCTGTTCTTAGATATGCTAATGATGGGCTTACTGCTATATCAGAGTATAAAATGATTGACTTTTTTAGAGACAGAATGGATGAGTATCAAAATATAACTATAGACGAAAAACTAGGTGGGACCTTAAAAATAATAGGTGGTTATGATCCAAGACATGGGGAGTATATAATTACATTCCCTAATATATATAATACAGATACAGGTACAGATGATATTGACAGAAACCAATTCTCTAAAGCTGCTATTAATTTTAACGCAGCTAGTAAGTTAGCAGATGGTGTAGTTGATTATGATTTTAATTTAAAGCCCATTAAAGACGAACAAGTAGATGCTGTGTATGATGACGACAAAGTAGTTCAAGTAATCGATAATGGGCAAGAAAAAGAAACTACAGGTGTAACTCTAGCTTTTAATGAAAAGGCTAATAGGTGGTCTAGTTTTTATACTTTTTATCCTGAATACTACTCTAGTATAAATAGAACCTTTGTTAGTTTTAAATGGGGTGACTTATATAAACATGATATGGACTCAAGTAATTATTGTTTATTTCATGGGAACCCTTACCCAGATGAAGCAAAATTAAGTTTTCCCTTTAATGGAGATGTATCAAGTGTAAAAGGTTGGAATAACATATCTATAGAGGGTATTGATAGACAAGAAGTGATTCCAATAAAGGGTAACTATATAGTTGTTAATACGTCTAGTACCACTGTAACAGGAGTAGGCACTACGTTTACAGATAATGACATTGAGGTAGGTGATTATTTATATTACTACAGTGATGGAACATTAGCATTAATAGGCACTATAGCAACAGTAACTAATAACACATCAATAACTCTGTCAGCTAACTCAACAGTTACAAGCACAGCTCTTTATGGTTCATTTATTTTAACAGCTAAAAACACTATGTATAAAACAAAGTTTACTACTAATATAAATGAAACTCAAGTGACCCACAGGACTTCTTATACTAATGACTCCCAGTCAGGTAATTCTAAGGTGGCAGGATCATGGGTAATGAGAGAAGATATAGGTAGCGTTAAAATACCTTATGGGACAACCAATTCTGTTGGTGGTGAGTATTTTGGACTAGGTAAATGCTCTACCTCCTCTGGAGCCACAAGTCTAAGGGGTAATACATTAGCAGATGGTAGTGGTACCTCAACTAATACAACATTTACCACTGCTGGAATCAATGTAGGTGATTCTGTTTATTATGACAATAATGGAACAGAAACCCTTATAGGTGTAATAAGTTCTATTGTTTCTGATACTGTTATAGTCTTGGCCTCAGGTGCCACTGCTTCCCTTGCGAATACATTTATGTTTGTCAAGAAAACAGCTCAAATAGAGGGCGATAGAATAAAGGGTCACTACATGGATACTGCACTAACCAAAAGGACAAAAGATAAAGTTCATATATTTGCTGTAAATGCGAATGTAAACAAGAGTGAACTTAGCAATAAATAAATAATAAATTACTATATTTGTAAAACTATGGCTAGAAATAAAAGAAAAAAAACAAAAAAACTTAAAGGATTACATAAAGCTAAATATTTTGTTGGTGGTCTTATAGGTGGATTCCTTGGTAAAGGGCAAGCTAAAAGGGATATAAAGAGAGCGACAGGAGAGATGGATGCAGCTAAAGCACAGAGAGATGAACTTGCTGCTAACCAACAAAAACTTGGTCTATCTCCTGAGGCACAAAGATTAAAAGAGGGTTTAGGTGGAACAGAAGTCCAAAGGAGACAAGAGGCAGCAGAAAGAACAAGGGCTGCTGCTATGGGTGCTGCTACTAGAGGTGGCTCAAGAGTGGATCCATTTGCTGCTGCACAAGCAGGTGCACAACAAGAGGGTCAATTAGCACAAGCACAATCACAGGCTGTACAAGGTGGGTTGCGTGCTGCTATGGGCGAAAGATCTAACCTTAGAGCCATGCAAGAACAAAGAGAGATTGCAGCTATAAGCCAGGCAGAAAAAGAAAGAGGAGAAGGTAGGTCAGATGTTATGGCTGGTCAAAGAAACTTAGAAGCATCTAGACAACAAATATATGGAGGTGTGGATGCAGGACTTGGTTTAGCTATGGGAGGTATGTTTGGAAAAGAAGGAGCAGTTGTTAAAAAAGGCTTAAAAGAAAGGTTGAAACAAAGAGCAATGAGAAAAGCTCAAGAACAAGAGGTTCCTAAAGATCAACCTGAGGTAACGCCTGGAGAATTTTCACATGAAAGGAATCCTATTGATTTAGTAAAAAAAGACGAAGAGGGACAACCAGAAAAAATAGGAGAAATGACAGGTGGAGAAGCAATAGTTCCACCAAAGAATGTAAAACAAATAAGGCAATTTATAAGAGAGAAAAATGGAAAGGGTCTTGTTAATTTAATGGACAGACTTTTAACTAAGTGGGATAAAGAAGCTGAAGAAAATAATAACAAAGAAGCCAAAAGAGGGGCAGTTCACGCATCTGTTCATAAACCTAGATTGCCTAAATTTAATTATGGCAAAAGAAGAAGTTCAATTTTTAATTAAGATATAGTCTATGCCAGTAGCAGATGTTTCAGATTTAATGAGTAAAAGGAACCTCGTAGAGGAGGCTCAAGGATGGCTATCGCTTGATTTACAAAAAAAAGAGCAAGCAAGGAAAGAGTTAGAGTCAAAAAAGAAAGATGCATTAAAACCATTTGATTGGGAAATGGCTGATTGGGGTAGTGATAACCCTTATTTTCAGGAACAATTACAAGATCTTAGTCAAGATTATTATAACCATGTTTATTCAATGGCACCATATCTTAGTATGAACCCAGGTGATATGGAAAACTGCCCTCCAGGAAGTCCTTGTGCTGAGGCTCATAGACTTAAAAATACTTTAGATGGGACAGCAGGGGCATTTAAATCTTTTCAAACAAGGTTTAAAAATGACTATGATGCTGCACTAGATTTACTTGGAGATAAAGACTCTATATATTACAATCAAGATAATTTACAGGCATTAGAAAATGCTAAAGGAGAGTGGATGAAAGGCTTTAAACCTTCTTATAATCAAGATGGTAGGCTAATGGCAATCGTAACAGAAACAGAAAAGGTACCACAAAAAGATGAAGATGGAAATCCTATATATTTAACAGAATCAGGAGATACAACTACAAATAAAGATGATGCTAAAATTGGAGATGATGGAAACCCAGTACAAGCTACTGCAGACCAAGAGGTAGAAAAGATGATAACCTTAGATGAATATTATGATAAATTAGGGATAAGTAAAGATAAGCTAAAGAAAAATGCATCAGCAAATGATTGGAATCCTGAAACTTTTTCTGAGCTTATTACTCCAGATTCTTCTTTTATAGGTGATGATGGTGTGATTAATAAAAATAATAAAAATTACAAAACTACTTATACTAATCTTCATGGGGCTATATTTGGTGCAACAGATATGTACAATCCAAACGATCCAGAGGGTAGTGTTCTAACTGCTAATGCAGCTCCTATTATAAATATGATGAGAAACGATCCATCAGGAAACTTTAAAGAGGGCTCTATCACAAAAGACCAAATAATAGATTATGTAATACAAAATGTTATGGGATATGATGGAGTTGATGGTGATGGCTCAGGGGGAGGATTTGATATGGCAGAGTTAATATCTCGTATGAGTGACCATAACCACGTAGGGGAATTATCTACTTATAACGTTAATGTAGGTGGTGATGCTAATAATCCAACTTATGAAATGGGAGAGGCTGATGCAATAGCTTATGAAGGGATGTTTACTATAGAGCATGGAGGTAAAGAAGAGGGTCAAACAACAAGTGCTACATTTAGCCCTGATGAAGTTACTTTAATTGGGGGTGATGGTTTATTTAGAAGTGGGGAGCATACTATAGAAGGCTTAGGAAAAGACCTAGAGGTAACCTACCATGATGCTTATCTTTGTTTATGGGACCCTGACCAAGGAAAATTCTTAACTAAATCAGAGGAAGCTAATTTAACTAATGAACAAAAGGCTAAATGTGAGTATAGACCTGCTATTCAAGTAACATTCCATGCATCAGGCACAAGCATGGAGTCTAGTTGGAATGGAAAAGGAATTTCAACTGATGGTGGTAAAACAGTTAAAGCAATTATGCCACTTGACCAAGCTAGGTCACAAATACAAGGAGATTATAGTGAAAAGTCTTCTAATTTCCAAAAAACAGAAGCTATGGATGAATTAGCAAAAAGAAAAACTGAGGAGTTAAGAAGTGGAGTAATAACTGATAGCTCTACAGGAGGCACTGAAGGAGAAGAGTCAGATCAAGACACAGAAGATCCTGATGCTTTTGACCCAAATGATTATTAAAAATAGATAGCCATGAATGAGGAATATTTAAAAAAGTTACATGCTCACCTTAATATAAAGGATGATTATAATACTTGGATTTCTGCAGTAAAAGACAACGAGGAATATCTTCGAGGTCTCCATGGCCATATTGGTGTCACTGACACTTTTGAAAACTGGAATAGAGACATCTTTGGTGTCGAAAAAAAAAAAGACGATTCTTTGGTTGTGGACGATGGTACATCAGATTTGGACGATGGCGATGGGGAGTCTCAAGAGATTGTTGATCCAAATATTGAATCAGAAGAAACAGAGGAAAAAGAAGTAAGTATATTTGAAACGCCAGAATATACAGGTGAATACGAAATAAATGGAATACCCACATCAAAAGAGGAGTTATTAATACTACTAGAAATACCTGGATATATAGAAAAAATAAAAAAAGGGGAAGAGGTAATCACCACAGATGACCCTGAGATCCTAAAAAAATTAGATGAAATATTAGGAGAGTCTGAAGATATAATTCAAGATGACGAAGAATATATACCTCAAACTCAAGAAGGGGAAGGTGAGGATGATAGTGATAAAGAAGAGGAACCAGAAATTGAAGAAGAGGAAGAACCAGAAGAAGAGGAAGAATATGATCCTCAAACTATAGAAACAGACGAGGAAAGAGAGATTAGAGAACAAAAAGAAGAAGAAAGATTAGAATTAGAAAGAAAAGAAAAACAGGAAAAAATTGAAGCCCTATATGAAGAGGCAGAAAGTATAGGTGCTCAAATCCATGATGGACTGTCTATCGAAGAGATGGAAGCTGAAATAGAGAGGCGTAAGAAAGAAATAAAAGAAGAAGAAGAAAGAATAGAACAAGAGAAAGAAAACAATAAGATTATTGAAAACTCTGCATTAACTCAGGAATACGAACTTTATGATATTGACCCAAACCTATCTGAACAAGAGAAAAGAAAACAGCTTGAAGAAAAGAAAAAAGAGGTTTATTATGTTCCTGGTGGCTCTACTTATGAATTAAACTATATAGAAAACAAGAAGCACAATGAGATAAAAGAGAAGTATGGAGACAATTTTGACACTACTAGAGCAACAATTGACCCTGAGGATGTGTACAATTATTTAATAGATAATGAAAGAGAAGATGAAAATGGGAATATAATTGGTCACAATTTTACTGATGCACAGGCTAGAGCAATAATAAACAATATGATGGAAGAATCTATGTTTGAGGCTGGTGCTATACAAAGACAAAATGTTTACGACAAAAAAGGTAGAGTAGTAGAGGTTATAGAAAAATTACCCAGAGAAGAGGCTGAGAAAACAGGAAACGACACAGGAATAGGATTATTTCAATTTACCTGGCCATCAAGGAAATTAGGATTTTTAGAATATTTTAATGAAAGAGATTTAGACTGGAGAGACCCAGATAATTGGAAGCATCAGATTGATTATATGATAACAGAAGATGAGACTGATAAGTTTATAACAAGAACAGAAGGTTGGGATGATATAGATGAAATTACTGAGGACTTTATGATATATTGGGAGAACCCTGCAGATAAAAGCTCTGACGCAATACAAAAAAGAAAAAATCATAAAAATATATACAAAGATGTATTTAGAAGGGGTGGTATAGTTAGAAAATACCAAGAAGGTGGTTATACTCCACAAACTCAAGAAGTTCCACAAGACACTATTCCCCAAACAACACAGGACAATGTGCCTGTCCCTGACTCAGGTCAACAAACAGATGGGGAGTACAAACCTCAATCTGTAGCTATGCAACCATGGGACTACATGACTGATATAGATGCAACAAACTATAGAAGATTATTAGCTGAAGGGAAGACTAGTGAGGCTAATACTATTTTAGATAAGTATCCTAAAGCTAAAAATATTAAAATTAAAAGTAGTCAAAATAAAAGTGATGGAACACCTGTAGAAAGTTTAGAGGAAAAAATACTAGGTTATGATTTAATAAAAAATGAAATATTATTTAATAACCCAAATGCTGATGGTTCGTCTCCAGAGAATTTACAGAATCACGCCTTAACTATGTTAGACAATGTACCATGGCAATATTATAAGGGTGGTGGTACTGGCTTTAATCCTGCAAAAGTTTGGGGAGATGATTACCAAAACAACCCTAACTACATTGAGACAATGAAGAGGGAGGAGTTGGCCAAAACAAAAAACATGCAAATAGGAGATCAATACATAGCTATCTCAGATGATGAAATTATAACCAAAAAGGAATTAATCAAAATGATTGAAGAGGATCCTGATATAATGGATAACATAGATTATTTGAATATACCTGGTGAAGAGGAGCTACCTGATTATATAACAAATAACCCTGAGTTTGCTAAAATATACTCAAGGAGATATGACTTTCCATTTTTAGGGGAAGAAATTAACTCTAAACTTACAGGGTCTTATAGCTCTAGTGGGGAGTTTATTGGGGGCGTTAGAATAAGTGATGTTAAGCTAAGGAAAAAATATTCAGAAGCCCTATCAAGGGGTTGGGCGTATATTGGAAAAGATGCAGCAGGTGGAAAAATGCAATATCTATATACCCCATCAGGAGCAATACTCACTGAAGGGGAAGATGGAGTAAACCCATTATTAGCTAATGATGGTATGGACGCAGAATTGATTGAACTATTTCATAAAAACCCTGATGCTTTAACAGAAGATTTTTTAGAAGGAAACAACAACTACAGACTAGAAACCCTAGAAGAATCAAAAAGTAAAGAAGATTTAAATATTAAAAATCAAGAGTTACAACAAACTCAAGTCGTAACTACCTGGGATTTAAATACAGAAAATGAATTTAACTCACTGTATAAAATAAATAAATTGAGACAAGAAGAGGGTCTTCCCCCCATTATAACAGAAGAGCTTAGTGAAATATTAAATCATGAAATAGATGGTTATAATGTGGTTCTAAATAAAAATGGTGAGTTATCTGATTTGGATGGTAATTTTGATGAAAGCAAAACATTCTGGAAAGGTGATGAGGAGTTTAAAAATTATTTATCACAAGGTTCTTATGATTTTACTGTTACCCATGTAGATAACCCAATGGATTCTGGAACACTGTATAGAGAGGGGGTTGCAACAAGGAAATATATTACTAAACAAGAAGAAGAGGCTCCAGAGCAATTCGATGGGGATTATGGAGTTAGTGCCACTGACCCATCTTTTAATCCTCTACAGAAAGTGGTAAGTAAAGATGAGGCAGACCAACTGGCTGTTGGCTCGTACATGATGGAGAAATTTATAGCCACACTTCCTAGAGATAGTAAGGGTAATATAACTGATATGGATTACATTAGGTGGAAATATTTTTCAGGGGACCCCACTGTTTTAGCTTTTGATTCTGGTGTTGGCCTTGGTGGCATGACTGAGGAAAAACAACAAATACAAGGGTCCATGTACAGAACTAATTTAGAGACTAGGGCGTATGAGTATTTCGCAGGATCTATGAATAATGCATTAAACTCTATGGATAAAATCTTAGAGAAGACAGGTATAATGAAAGAGGCAGAAACTCTTGGGGAACAAATAATAGTTGCTGATGATTGGATTAACAAGCAAATTGATATGCTTTCAAAGTTTCCAACCAAACTAGACTCAGATGGAATGATGATTCCTGATACTGAGAACATGACTGACATGCAGATAGAGGATTATAATAAGCTAGTTACACAAATACAAAGTTTTAATGAAGATATATATGTTCCATTGCTAAAACAACGTGGTGACTTTCATGAACGAGATATTATTAAGCAGTATTCAGGAATAATGGAGACTTATAATGCAGGATCACAATGGAGGTCAAAATTAATGGACAGAAATATGTTGTGGGGAAACTTTATGAAAGGTGTA
>MDTG01316330.1_pt1 | contig 17171 bp, 12 predicted proteins | sample 811421 | NCBI WGS metagenome assembly MDTG01 (sample SAMN05326645, study PRJNA326480) | marine metagenome | isolation source: seawater | place: Pacific Ocean: South East | collected 2011
CCTACTTAAAACATCAGCAAGTATTGTTGTATATGCATGCCCAATATGAGGAATATCGTTCACGTAATAAATTGGAGTAGTAATATAAAATGTTTTATTCATAAATGAGTTCTTGAATATCTAATAACATATTTAATAAAATTAACGGCATATATAAATTTTGACGAGCTAACGATTTAACTTCTTCAATACATAAAATAATTTTGTAAATATTAGCATTAGGAAATTTTTCATTGAATGAGATCATTCTGCTATGCAACATTGTCTTTTCAAACCCACTGACTAAATTTTGCCTCAACTTATTTACACCTTGCAACCAGATTATAATTAGATTCAATTGGCGGTCAAAATCTAGCTGATTTGCACTAAAAACGCGACTATAATGAGAAGTAAAATTACGCCATTTTTGAGGGTCTTTACCTATTACAGTAGTAGTTAATTTTTCAATTGTCTCCATTATATCTTCTGTAGACTGAGATGACAACATTCTAGCATTATGAATGTTCCCTCTACTAATTTTAACTAAAATATCTGCATCCGCCTCGCTTAATTGTTTTTCAATTAGCCAATTATATACATAAGCGTCATTTAAAGAAGAAATATCAATGTTTTGACACCTTGAGACTATAGTTTCAAAAAGCATTTTTCTATGGTCAGTAACCAATATAAATGTTGTGCCTTTTGGTGGTTCTTCAAGCAATTTTAGCAAAGCATTTCCTGATTCTCCCTGACCTGAACATAATTGTTCAGCATCAAATATTAATACAAATTTTCTGCCACTTTCCTTTTCAGATTTAAAATATAATTTTTTTCTCAAATCTCTTATTGATTGAATTAGTATTCTATTTGCTTTAGGAAATGCCATTTTATAAAATAGATTTTTGGACTTATTCTCTAAAGCTTCAAAATATTCTTTTGGAATAATATCGTTACCACTTGAAGTTTTTGGCGCTGGTAGAGGGGTGATGATATTTAATTGTTCATTTTGCAATGTTTTAAATTTTATACAAGAAGTACACTCATTACATAAATTTTCCGAATCAGATTTACAATTAATTAGTTGTGCAAATTTAATAGCTAACCCCTCCTTACCAGAGCCAGTGGGTCCTGAAAATAAATATGCACTACCAATTTTATTTGATTTATATATATTTAATAATTTTTCCCAAGATAAAGCCTGAGCTTCTATAAGGCTTTCTTTCATATAATTACTTTTTGATTAGCCATTTTTCAGGATCAAGTTTCTGCCCCTTACCCCACACCTCAAAATGTAATTTCGACCCATTAACTGATCCAGAATCGCCCATATAGGCTATAACATCTCCAGATTTTACCTCACTATCAACCTGAGTTTGAATATTGGTCACATGACTATAAACTGTATAAAAACCACCACCATGGTCAATTATTACTGTTGTCCCATATCCTCGAATGTAAGTAATAGTTGTCACAATTCCACTCATTGTGGATCTAATTGGGGATCCTGGTTGCCCTTTTATATCAATCCCAGGATTATCAGTAGTTGTTTTTAAGCGAGAGTTCCATTGCTTACCAAATTTTGAAATTACGCGCCCTTTTGTAGGCCAAGGTAACTGTCCTTTTAATAAATTAAATTCTTTTGTTTTTAATGCTTGCTGTTGCTGCCTGATCCGATTTTCTCTTTCAGACCTTGCTTTATCCTCAAGTACTTTTTTTATAATCGACTCCAGTTGCCTAACACCAGCAGATTTTTCTTGCATATAATTTGCTAAAGCAGATTTGTCCTGCCGTATTCTATTAAGTTCTTTTTCTCTTTTAATCCTCATTTTACGGAGAGAGGTCATCTGTTTTTGCTTATCTCTTTTTAAAGAAATACTTTGTCTCAAAAGAGACTCAAGCTTAAGCTTATCTTTATTGATTATTAATAAAATACTCTCAATATCCCTTTTCATTTTTTGTTCAATTGAAGAAATAATTTTCAAATATTGAGTCCTGTAAACAGCCTGTCTCCAGGAAGTTGAAGATAAGACTTTTTCTAAATCTGAAACTCGTCCTTTTTGATATGCATTTATAATTCTTTTTTCGTAACGTGTACGAAGTGATTTTAACTCATCCTCTTTTATTTTAATTCGGTGTTTTAAACCATTAACTTTTTTTCTATTGGAAGATTCTTCTTTTTTTAAAGATTGGATGAGTTTATTGACTAACGCAATTTCTTCATCTAAGTTCGTAATTCTTTTTGATGTGGTTGTTTCCTTTATATTTGCTTTTCTTAACTTTGAGCTCAATTCCTCAATTTCTTTTTTCATTTTATTAATGGCATCATTTTGATAACGTAATTCTTCATTATAATCTCTTTGAGATGATTGTGAGTAGATTATGCAAAAAGAAAAAGAAACGAATATAAAATAATTAAATATTTTCATCTGATTTAAACTACCTAGATTAATTCACAGTATACAATGAACAATGTTTTTCTATTTAAATTAGATCTCTTCAATCTTAAATAAGATGAAATCTTTAAAGGATAATTCTAACCTTTTATCTCTTAAAAAATACACCCAGATTTGTTCTTTTTGATTTGTTATCTTAGAAATGATTATTTCATGAGGTTTTCCAAGCAATTCTTCTATTAGAGGCAAGTTCATGCCAATAGTCAAACGCGGAGATCGAGCTATTGCTTGTAAATATCTTGCTTTTGACATTTCATAATCAATTATAATATTAGTTTTATAATAGCTATGATTATAAAGCTTTTCTTTCAAATCTTTTAATAATTGCTCATTACTTGAGCCAATGTTAGATGATAATATTTTTGCTTCTTCTAAAGATTGTACAGCTAAAATGACTTCATCAAAAGCATCGACCTTATTTGCTAATTCAACCAATTGTATACCTGCTTGGTATTGCAAGGCTTTTATATTAGATTCTAATTCTAAATTTAATTTTAATGCTTCTGAATATTTTTCCATCGCCTTCCCAAGAATTAGTATGGACTGTAACTTTTTACCCTCTTCAAGAACTACATATGATTTAAACTTATTAATCAAATTATTTTCGACTTCATGAAATGATGAAACCTTTTTTACTAAATCCAACGCATCTTTATAAAAACCCCTCCCTAAGAGAAGTTCAGCAGAATTAAGCCAATTTTTTGCAATTTCATCAATCCGAAAACTTAAAGATTCCAAAATTAGCGTGTCATTTGTCATTACTCTAGATCTGGCTTTAAGATACCTATCAAGCGCCCTCTGAGAGTCGCCGATGTCATCAAAATACAAACCTTGTTCCATAATTTGGTAAGGTATCTTTCTATTACACTTTTCAATATATTCTACTGCTCTATATTTGTTTGAGTGAGTGGGATAATCGTTAATAAAATCAGTAAACTTATTTTTAGCTGTTAAATAATCACTTTTATAATAGATGTCTTTAGCTTCATCTCCGACAGTTTTCTTACCCCCATAAAAAGTTGCGAGAGATAAATATATGCCATAGTTGGCAATGTCAAATCTATTAATTGGAGTCAAACCATCAGGGTCATCAATGTTATTTATTTTGGTATACGAATGTCTTAAATCAATTCCGATTGAAAAACGATTGGATTTGCCTGGATCAATTATATAACGAAAACCAACCCCTAAATTCATTGAAGTCCCACTACCCTTAGGAGAATCATTCATTGACCCTAAATCATCATCATAGTAAAACTTTGAAAATGCCAACCCATACCCATATCTAAAATTTAAATACCAATTGTTAAAAGGTTGCCATTGAAGAGAGTTTGTGATTAGATATTCGCTCACCTCTGGTTTAAATTTAATTTTGTTTGCTTCGATAGCTGTACCAGTTTTCCAATCTGCTGGAATGTTTTTGGGAGAAATTATTGAACTAGATCTATAGTTCAATCCACTGAAAATATTCATCCAGCTTGTTTTCATTATCAGATTTGGAATGTTTATCATACCTATATCGATGTCTAATGACGTTCCAATTATATTATCAATGCTTTGATTTAAAGGCTCTACTTCACTATCAAACCAAATCCAATTATCTAAATCTTTTGCGGAAGGCGATGCAGTGCTACCGGATAATTTGCCATTAAAACCAATACCATAACGAATTTCTACAGGCATATAATTAATAGGAGCTGCAAATTCTCTTCTTCGAAAAATCCTGTCATAAATCGGAACTTTTTCAGAATTATCCTCATTTGGGATTTTAATCAGCCCCCATAAGATTTTTTTTGGCTTTTTATTTTTAAGAGTTTGAGATTTTAATTCCATTCCAATGAATAAAACTAAAAATACCCAAATAAATGTTTTTTGTTTAATCATTGATACAAATTTAAGTATTCATATATCATTTACAATGAGAGACTAGGTATATTATGAGTCTAAATTTCAATCTATTTTATTATGCATAAAAAATATTATACTACTACAATTCTGCTAATAAGTATTTTATTATCGCAAAACTTTAATATTGCTAGAATACAATACGAGGGAGGAGGAGATTGGTATTCTGACCCAAGTAGTTTGCCAAATTTACTTGAATACCTTAGAACGCATACGCCGATGAAAAAAGCAGGAGATGAAGTTAGAATAAAACTGACTGATAACAATGCTCATCATTTCTCATACCTTTATTTGACTGGACACGGAAATATTAATTTTTCAGAAGACGAAGTAATTGCATTAAGAACTATTTTGTCAAATGGAGGATTTTTACATGCAGATGATAATTATGGTATGGATTTATCTTTCAGGAGAGAAATCAAAAAAGTCTTTCCAAATAAAGAATTAGTTGAATTACCTCATGATCACCCAATATTTTCATCATATTATGAATTTGAAAATGGACTTCCTAAGATTCATGAACATGATAACAAACCTCCTCAAGCATTTGGAATTTTTGAAAATGATATTTTAGTTATCCTATATACATACGAAACAGATTTAGGAGATGGTTGGGAAAATGAATCTGTGCATAATAACCCCTGGGAATTAAGAGAGAAATCTTTAAAAATGGGTGTTAATATCATTTATTTTGCACTTACACAATAAAATGAAAATTTCAAAATACATTCAATCCCTAAAAATAGAAAAAGTCAAAACAGACCTGTTAAAAATATTTTTTTTGTTTGTCCTTTCCTTTGTTGCAATTATCGTATCTCTATTACTTTTAGAAGCTATATTTTATTTCTCCCCAAAAGTAAAAAATCTAATCATATTTAGTATCTCTGGACTATTCTTTTTAAAAATTGTCTTTATAATAGCTTTCTTATTATTGATAGATAAGGAATATTTTAAAAAATACTCTGGTTGGAATCTCGCTAAAATCATAGGAAAAAACATATTCCCAAATAATCAAGATACTGCTTTAAATGCATACCAAATTGAAACCACAAAAAATAGAAATCAATCTTTTCAATTAGCTGAAAGTTTTACCAAAGATATTGCAAAAAAAATAAAACGTCATGACCCTAAAGAGCTTATAAATAAAAAACCATTATTCAATATCAAGGTTGCAACGATAATGATTATGTTGTTGTCAATAATTTTATTATCAGTTTTTTCGAAAGAAAGTGGGGGTGCTTTTTATAGATGGAAAAAGCCTAATAAAATATTTTATGCTCCAAAACCTTTTAAATTACATAGTTTAACAAAGAACAATCATATTTTAGGTGGGGAAAAAACTTCAATAACTATTATGTCAGAAGGAGCAAGCCCAGATACTGTGTATTTAAAATTGTCTCCAACACAGATATCAACCAGTAAACGAGATTCAATGACGATGATTCTAAAATCCGTAAAAGGTATAAATGGCTTTTATCAATTCAAGTTGCCAGCACTATTTCAAGATTATGAATATAGTGCTTTGGTAAACGCACAACATTTTTATGAATCCTGGAAAATCGTTACTTCAAAACCTGATACAATTTTCGTTACTGATCGGCCAAAATTAGAAGAGTTTGAAATGATAATTGTCCCCCCGTCGTATTCAAGGTTGCCATCTGAAAAACTTGATGGTAGCATAGCTGCTGTTCAAGGACTCATAGGTTCAAGAGTAAATATAAATTTGACAAGTAATAAAAAATTAAAATCCAGTTTCATTAAACAAAATGACTCAATACAGTATCTAAGAACTATGGGGAGAAAAAGTAACGGTAATTTTGACATAAAAGAAGAAAGTGAATTTTCTGTCCATTTAGTTGATCCGAGAGGCATAACAAACCGAGACCCAGTACCATACAAAATAAATGTTATTCCAGATTATAGTCCAAGAATCAAAATTATAACCCCAGATCCTGTCATTACTTTAGGTAATAATCAAATCATTGAATTCAACATAGAGATTGAAGATGATTATGGCTTTGATAACCTGCAACTAGCTTATGAAATCATTAGACCAGATTATCTAAATGTAGAACCATATATATCAATGTTTATTATACCAGATATTATAAGAGACACATCATTCCAAAACTTTACAACACCGTGGAACTTATCTGAGCTAATGCTGATGCCCGATGATGAAGTCCATTATCATTTTGAATTAACTGATAACGATTACATATCAGGACCAAAAAAAACCATAAGTGATAAATTTATAGCAAAGGTACCATCTTTGGCAGATCTATATCAAAATTTAGAAGAGAAAGAGCAAAATATTGAAAAACAATTCAACGAAACCATTGACGAACTAGTAAGCCTTAAAGATCAGATTGAAAAAATAGAATTAAACATTCTAAAAACTGAAAATGAATTAAAATGGGAAGATCAGCAAAACATCAAAAAAATGATAGAAAATGCAAAAGAAAAATTAAAAAATATAAAAGATATTTCAGATGCAATGGAAAAGTTAATGGGAGAAAGTGAAAAGCATAATTTATTTTTGCCAGATTTAGCAGAAAAGTTCGAAGAATTATCTAATTTAATTAATGAATTAATACCTGAAAATATAATGGACGAATTAAATGAACTTCAAAATTCGTTAGAAGACCTTAACTTAGAATCACTTCAAAAATCATTAGAACAAATGGCGAATAACTTTGAAGAAATTGAATCTGAATTAGATAGATATATCGATATTTTTAAAAGACTTAAAGCAGAACAAAAACTAGATGAATTAAAAAATAGATTTGAAAAATTAATTCAACAAAAAAATAAACTTGATAATGATATTAATGAAATTAAAAATAAGGATAAAATAAATGATGAACAAAGAATAGCACAAGAGGAACAAAGACTACTTAAAGAATTGAGCCAGTTAAATAGCGAAATGGAACAATCTTCCAAACTAATAAAGCCATTTAGTAAAACTTCAGCAGATAAATTAGATGATTTAAGTTCTAGTAAAGAATTTATGAGTGCTAAGAATAACATAAAAAATACAATTTCAAACCTCCAAAAAAGCCAAAATAAAATAGCAAAATTATCTAGCCAAAATGCTTTAAATAATTTACATAATCTGCAAAATTCATTCTCAACTATAAAACAACAATTTCAAAATGAAACTGTATCTGAGATGGCTGCAAAATTAGAAAAGATAATGAGAGACTACTTATTTATTTCAAAAAAACAAGAAAATTTAAAAGAGCGCACTTCTTCTCTATCCAGGAACTCTTCACAACTAAAAGAAATGGCATATAATCAACAGCTAATTCAAGACCAATTACGTCAGACAACAAAACAAATGATAGAACTTTCAAAGGAAACATTCTCGATCACACCTGAAATTGGGAAAGAAATTGGGTCAGCAAATAATTTAATTGAAGAAACTAAATCAGATTTAACAAACAGAAATATTCGGAATGCAATTAAAAAGCAAGTTCTTGCAATGGAAAGCCTTAACAAAACAGCATTAAAACTTTTTCAAAGTATTCAACAAATGCAATCCTCCGGTTCTGCCAGTGGATTTGAACAGTTTTTAAAAAGAATGCAACAAATGGCTGGCCAGCAACAAGGCCTTAATCAAAGGGGAATGAATTTAAATATTGGGCAAATGTCCAAAGCAACAAAACAACAATTACTACAGTCTATGTTGAAGAGTCAAAAAAGCATTCAACAATCTCTTCAAAAATTAATGACACAAATGCAACAATCTGGAAATAAACAGGGGCAAGGAGATTTAGAAGGGATTTCTAAAGATATGGAAGACGTTATCTCCGATCTAACAAGATTTAAATACACAAGAAATACTAAAAATAAGCAACGTAGAATCTTATCAAGAATGCTTGATAGCCAAACTTCCTTATCTCAAAGAGGGTATAAGGAGGAAAGAAAGTCATATTCTAACGACGGATCAACTGTCTACTCTTCACCAAATGGTCTCCCAAATGATTTAGGACAAAGACAAAGCCTTGTTCTAGATGCATTAAATAGATCCTTAAACTCTGGATACTCTAAAGAATATCAAACAATGATAAAAAGATATTTCAATTCCATGACTCAAATGAAAAATACTAAATAGAGATATGGAAATTCGAAGCACTAAAATAATTTTAATCATGTTTTTATTATCTAAAGTTTTTTGCCAGTACAACAGTTCTTTAAGAACTGCTAAAATGTATGAAATGCAAAAAGATTGGGATGCTGCTATATCCATCTATAGTGATATTTTAAATAAAAACCCTAATAATTATCAGATAATTAGAAGTTTAAAAACTGTATACAAAAGAAGCCAGAGGTACCCAGATGGAATTAATTTTTTAAAATATCAAATATCAAGAAACCCAAAAGATGTTCAGCTTAATATTGAACTTGGAGAATTTTATTTTTTAAATGAAAATGTTGGAGAAGCCAAAAAAGTTTGGGAAAACGGGCTATTGGCATTTAAAAATAATAGATCTTTTTACAGAATACTATTTTCAACTTATGACAAACATAATTTAAATGAAGAATTATTTCAAATGGTTGAAAGTGGGCGGCTAAATTTTGATGATAGTTTTTTATCGATAGAACTAGGCAATTACTATCAAAAAAGAAAACAATTTAAAAATGCAATAGATGAATATTTACTATCACTTTTAAATAACCAGGGCACTAATTCTTCTATAGCAAAAAAAATTCTTATAATGAGCGATGATATTGATTCAAAAAATATAATCGAGATTAGATTACTTGAAAATAGCTCAAAATACCCAAATAAAATTTTGCCTATTTTATCTGACCATTATTTTAAACATCGTGAATTCAGAAAATCATATGATGCTCTGCTTGAATTGAGTGAAAAAGAAAAATTCAACCCAAAAAAATGGCTTAATTTTGGCAATAGTTTAAGAAAAGAAAGAGCATATTCTCTTTCAATTAAGGCATATCAATACTTATTAAAGAAAAATCTAAAAGATTTTCAATATGGAGAAGGACTATTAGGATTAGCTAAAACCTTTGAAGATCAAATATTTCCTTTAGAAAATAATGATTTGATTCCATATTTTTACAATGATAATATTTTTTTTAAAAGCACTACTCAACTTTCTACAAACATTTCCTCAAAAAATTTAGCATATAGTTTGTCAATATATGACTCAGTTTTAACAGTGATACCCGAATCAGATATTGTTGCTGAAGCTGAATTTAGACTTGCTGAAATCCAATATAGAATAATCGAGGATTTTGACAAGGCTCTTATGCTATATAAATCCTCATTATCTAAATCATCTTCTGAAGTTTTAAAGAAGAAAAATATACTTAGAATTGCTGATGTTTTTAAATCTAAGGCCAACTTCATTTCTTCTATAAAATTCTTAGATTCAACCTACAGTATTTATAATACCCACGAAATAAAAAATAAGCTCATTGAAACGCATTTATTTTCTGGCGATCCAGATACAGCTCTTATTTTAATAAATAACCTATTTAAATCGCTTACACCAGATAATAAGTATTTCAATGATTTAATGGAATTAAGAGATTTTATTAACCATTTCTATGCTAGAGTAGATGAAGAAGGTAAAAAAAGCTTCTTAGATTTTTTAAAGTCTGAATCACTTTTAAAGCAAAGAAAAGTTTTTGAGGCCAATCAACTTTTAGACCACATCAAAACAAATAATACTAATGAAATAATTTCGCCACTAATATCGTTACGAAAGGCAATTATCTTAAAAAGATTAAAAAGATATGATGAAGCCTTAAATCAATTAAATTTATTAGAAGGGACGATGTTTTCTGATAGAGGCATAATAATGTCTGGTCAAATCTATGAGCGCTTTTTTGAAGATTCCTCAAAAGCTGTAGAATTTTATTTGCGCATAATCAACAATCATTCAAATTCAATTTTTTCGGAACCAATTAGATATCACCTTAGAAAGTTAAAAGATAATGAAAAAACTTAACTTTATCATTAAAACAACCATTTTCCTTTTGTTGTTAAATGTAATTCATCCTCAAAAAATATTAATCCCTATGGATCAAACTCAAAATGACCATTTAAAATCTTATGGGATTGCATACTACGCTTTAAAAAGAAATATTAACGTCGAGTGGCTCCTTAATTTTCAAGGAGGATCTTTTTTGATTGAAAGTCAATCTTCAATTAAAGCTGAATGTAAAATAAGAGGTGTTACTTTTATCGATGTAAATGATGAGATTCTTGATATTTATTCAACGATAGAAAAAAATAATATGGATATCGTACTCCTAGAGAAGGCTCCCAAAATCGCAATTTACACCCCTCCAAACAAACAACCTTGGGATGATGCAGTTACATTAGCATTAACCTACGCTGAAGTAGATTATAAAACATTATGGGATGAAGAAGTACTAAATGATGGCTTAAAAGATTTTGACTGGCTTCATCTTCACCATGAAGATTTTACAGGACAATACGGTAAATTTTATCGCAACTACCATAATGCTCCTTGGTATATTGAACAAAAAAATAAATTTGAATCAATAGCAAAAAAATATGGAATGATAAGCGTTCATGAAGAAAAAAAAGCAATATCTAGAATTATTAAAAATTACATAGGCAATGGCGGTTTCTTATTTGCCATGTGCTCAGCTACAGACTCTTATGATATTGCACTATCACTGGAAGGCATTGATGGAGTTCATAGCGTTTTTGATGGTACTCCAGTAGATAAAAATCTATCAAAAAAAATTGATTACTCAAAAACACTAGCATTCGAAAATTTTTCAATATACTCAGACCCTATGATCTATGAATTTTCCGATATAGATTTCCCTCCTAGCCATAACCCTGTTGCTAGAGGTGCAGAAGCAGACTATTTTTCTTTATTTGAGTTTTCTGCAAAATACGATCCCGTACCAACTATGCTAACACAAAACCATGTCCCAATTGTGAAAGGATTTATGGGTCAAACAACTGGTTACAACAAAAATATGATTAAAAATCATGTTATAATCATGGGTGAAGATCCTGCTTCAAATCAGGCAAAATACCTCCATGGTAATTTTGGTAAAGGAACATACACATTTTATGGTGGCCATGACCCTGAAGATTACCAGCATTTTGTTGGCGATCCCCCCACAGATCTATCACTCCATAGAAATTCACCAGGTTATAGACTCATACTAAACAATATCCTGTTTCCTGCTGCAAGAAAAAAAGAAAAGAAAACATAGCCTAATTATGTGGATACAGAAAGACATAATAATAAAAAATAAAAGTAGAGGATTTCATTTAATTACTGATGAGATCAAAAGTAAAATTCCTGAGATAAATAACTTTAATTTGGGAATACTTAATCTTTTTATTAAACATACCTCTGCATCATTAACAATAAACGAGAACTCAGATATGAGCGTTAGACGTGACTTTGAGTATCATTTCAATAAAATGATCCCTGAAAACGACCCAAATTATAAGCACACATTTGAAGGCGACGATGATATGCCTGCCCATCTTAAATCATCTATTTTAGGTAATTCTATTTTTATTCCAATAAAAGATGGAGTGCTTGATTTAGGTATTTGGCAAGGAATTTTTTTGTGCGAGCATCGAAATAACATTAAGCGAAGGAATTTAACTGCGATAATCAATGGTATAAATGACTAGCTCTCCTTGACCAGGTTCCATATTGTATTTAATTCTTTCAAAGATAAGTCTTCTATTTTTCTTCCTGATTTCGATACATGAGCTTCTAATGAGTAAAATCGTTTTTTGAATTTTTCATTCGCCTTCCTTAAGGCATTTTCTGCTGATACATTAAGAAATCTACAAAGGTTTACAACTGTAAAAAGTAGATCGCCTAGCTCCTCTTCAATTTTATTTAGATCTTCTTGCTGCTGAGCAGCTTTAACTTCAACTATTTCTTCATCCAATTTTCCCCAAACTTGATAAATGTTTTCCCAATCAAAACCTACAGTTGAGGCTTTCCCTTGAATTCTTTGTGCCATTAAAATTGATGGTAAAATTTTAGGAATACCATCAATTCTTGATTTTCTTTTTTTATTTATTTGTTTCTTTTTTTCCCAAATCTTTTCATTAATCAAATTACCATTCTCATTTTTTTTATCAAAAACATTAGGATGTCTATCAATTAATTTTTTATTTATTTCACTAATTACATCATGAATTGTAAAAGATTTTTCTTCTGAAGCAATTTGGGATTGAAAAACTATATGTAATAAAACATCACCAAGTTCTTCTTTGATGTTACTAGAATCTTTTTTATCAATACCCTCAATTAATTCATATACTTCTTCAATAAAATACGGGATTAGTGAATTTGCAGTTTGGGCTCTATCCCAATCACATCCATTAGGTTTTCTTAATTTTTCGACTAAATTATTCAATTGTCCAAATGATGAAAAATTATTTCTGCTACTTTTCAATCAATTCTCTCCATAATACTTGATTTAAAAATACTTCTTCTAGGCTATTCATTTTCTTTTTTTGCTCTTTAGATTTGTCTTCGATACCTAATAAATGCAATGATCCATGAATGATTAACCTCACTAATTCTTTTTCATATGGTTCTTGATATGAAATAGCATTTTTTTTGGCTGTAGGAATACTTATATATATTTCCCCCTCAATAAACTCAGCAGTATTTTCTAATGGAAATGCAATCACATCAGTCCATTGATCTTTTAAAAAATATTCTTTTTTTAAGTCACTTACATATACATCTGATGTAAAAATAATATTAATATGGTAAGAATTATAGTTGTAATTAGTAAATATTTTCTCGATTATTGATTCACAAAGGTTTTCATTTAGCCTATCACATTTATCATCTATAAATAAATTAATTTTTTTCATGAAAATAAATATAGATTATTTATCATCAGGATATTCAATCCGTATATGATAAATACCTCTTAATACATGAAGCATCCCTGTATTGCCATCAACTGTACCTTTAATTTTGTTAAGCTCATCAAGCGTTAATGGACATTCACTTAACTGCCCATCATCAATCCTTTGTTTTATAATTTTATCAATCATTGCCTCTATTTTCATGATGTCAGGATTTTTAATTGAACGAACTGCTGCTTCAATAGCTTCACATATCATCAATATCCCTGTCTCTTTTGTATTTGGTTTTGGACCTGGATATCGAAATTGACTTTCGTCAATTTTAGACTTATCGCCATCAACAGCCTCTAAAGCTTGGCGATAAAAATACTCAACTCTTGTAGTGCCATGATGCATTGGGATAAAATCAGAAACAATTTTAGGCAATCCATATTCTTTGGCTAATTGTAAACCATTATTAACATGACTTCTAATAATTTTTGCACTCATTGTTGGCTTTATTGCATCATGCTTATTATCGGAGGCGTATTGGTTCTCAATAAAATAGTCTGGCTTAATCATCTTACCAATATCATGATAATATGCTCCAACCCTACATAATAATGAATGTGCTCCAATAGCCGTTGCGCAAGCTTCGGCCAAGTTCCCAACTACAATACTATGATTGAATGTTCCATTTGTTTCTCTTTGTGCTCTCTTCAATAATGGCCTATCATAATCAAGGAGTTCGATTAATGTTAAGTCCGTTGTTACCTCAAAAATCATTTCTGTTAATCCAATTAATCCATATGTTATTATTGGCGCTAAGAAGCAATTTAAAGTTAAAATCTGTAAATCAAGGATAATCTTTGACCAAGACTGTTCTTTAAAGAGTCCAATTGCGATAATTACAATGATACTTGCACCAATTAAGGCAAACATTGTTGTAAATAATTGACTTCTCTTTCTTAATTCGCGGATATTATACACTCCTACAGTTGAAATAAATAATGAAGAGATAACAAAATCAATATTTTGGCCCATCATTAATCCAACTAAAATTGCTACAGCAACGGTTGACATAAATCCAATCCTAGCGTCAAATAAAATTGTCAATGTAAGTGCACCAACAGAAATAGGCACTAAATATTCAGAGAATTGAAAATAATTTATAATTAGATAGGCAAGTAACATTTGAAATAACATTATAATTGACATTAATAAAATCATTTTCCAATCTGAAAAAACATCCATTCTGTACATATATAAAAAAGTGAAAAACAAGGAAATGACTACTGATAATAGAATTAATCGCCCAAGATAACTCCATAAATTATCTAAAGGCCTTCCTTCATTCATACTATCGATAGAGGCAGATAAAGAGTTTAATTTCTGCAGAACATCTTCAGTTATTCTGATGTTAGCATCTACAATGAGCTCATTCTCTAAAACGACACCTTTGCTTCTAGGAACCTGCTGAATACTTAATCTCTGATTTGATTCTGTTAATTGCCTATTATACAATAGGTTTGGGGTCAGGTGCTCAACAATTATGTCATATCCAATGTCAAAGAAAATGCTTTCACCAGGATCTATACCTATAAACTCCTCTTTAGACTTAATCCATGCAGTCTCAAGACTATTAAAATCAGATTTTTTAGTGATAATAGGGACATCACCTTGATTAATTTTAACCTGATCGCTTGAAATACTATCTATTGGAATTTCATAGATTCCCTCTGACCATCTATTTTTACATATTTGAGTTACAATGTTTTTATGTGAAACCCAATCTTTCAATTTTCTTGGATCATCAGTCGTAGTTAGATATTTATTCCATGAAGAGTCTTTTAGTGTTATAAATTGGTAATTTTTTTTAAAATCCCTTGAAACCATTTCAAGGCTTGTACTGTCTGCTATAAATTCATCTTTAGCTTTTTCAGCAGTGGAATGATATTTACGTTCGTAATATAGCTGCTCGGATAAACTAAACCTCCATTTTGCAGATCTATAATCATTTACAGCATCAAAAAACTTATCTATATTTTTTAATTGAATTTCAGAGACTTCTTGTTTTCTATTAAATATATATGCTACTGATTTTTTTTCTGCCCTTTTATCTTTATTGTAATCTTCCTCAGTTTTTAAAATTGGAAAGGTGAAGGGAGCAATTATTGGCTCTCTAGTGATATCATTAAGTTTGTAAGAATATTTCAGAACTTCACCTCCCGGGAACAATAAAGATATCAGTACTACTAAAAAAAAGATAGTCCCAACCTGCTTAATATTTTCCCGGAAAAACTTTATTTCTTTAAACAAAAAAGGGAATATAAGTTTGTCTTTTTCCATATAATTTATTTCGCAACTAAATATTTTGAGCTAGTTTATAAGCCGAGTCCTGTCCACCTCCAGAGAGAGGATAGATGATTATTTATCTACGCCCAATGTCACCATTAGACTGAAGCGGTCTACCCATTCATCAAACAATGCGAGCAACATCTCTGAAACTATTCGACCTTGCACCAAGAGGGGTTTACAAGTACGATCTATTTAAAGAAAGACTAGTGGTCTCTTACACCACTTTTTCACCCTTACCTGTTAACAGGCGGTTTGTTTTCTGCTGCACTTTCCATATCCTCACGGACTCCTTTTGTTAAAAGGCTCTATGCTCTGCGGTGCCCGGACTTTCCTCTCCACTAAAATTAAATTTTAATAGAGCAATCATCCAACTAGCTCATTAAATTAATTTTTTTTACTGTAAACAAATCTTCCACAACTCTGGCAATTGTGTAGTTCACCTGACCTGATTTCAGAAACCATTTGCAAAGGAAGAGCGGCACCACATCCACCGCAAGAGTTCCCTGAAAGCGGAACAACCGCAATGCCAGACCTAGCAGATATCACTTTATTATAAATGAGCATAGTGCTATCTTCTATTTCTACAACTTGTTTTTTACGCGAGTCCTCTAAAGCTGCTTTTTCATGAGCAGTATCAGATAAAGCTTCATCTAATTTAGATCTTCTAACATCAAGATCAGTTTTTAAATCTCTCAATGAAGACTCATTATCACCAATACTTTTTTCTAAATTCTCTTTCTCTTCTAGATTTGAAATCAAAATGTCTTCACATTCTTTTTTTTGGTTTTTTAGATGTTCAATTTCATTAGTCAAAGCATCGTACTGTTTATTATTTTTAACGAGAAATAATTGGTCAGTTAGTTTATTTATTTTTTCTTGCATTTCGGCACTAATAGTTTCAGACTTATTAGTATTTAAGTTTATTTCCTTTAAACTATTTTTATCAGCTTCAATTTTATCCTTAAGATTATTTTCTCTTTTATTTAATTCATCAACCATTTTTGGCAAGTCACCAAGAAGGCTATTTAAATCTTCGAGCTGAGAATCTATATCTTGCAATTCAATGAGCCTTGCTATTGACATATTTGTTCCTATTTAATTAAAATTTTTTAACAATTATTGCACATCTAACTTATCTAATTAACGTCTATATCTGAAATTTTAATTTCAAAATTATATATTGCGATTCTATAGTGATATTGATTATAAATTTGGATCCTTATAATATAGAAATTTTAGAAAATGTTTAAGGAATTATGAAAGAAATCAACTTTAATTTTTTAAAAAGACACCTCGGCCCAAATGATATAGACATTGATTTAATGCTTAAATCAATGTCTATGAATACAATTGATGACCTTATAAAAAAAGTAATACCTCCAAACATTTACTCAAAAATTGATGAAGAGCTAATTGATACTAATCTGTCTGAAGAAGAAGTTTTATCTAAGTTAAAAGAATATGCAAATAAAAATTCCTCATATAAATCATTTATCGGAATGGGCTACTACGGAACAATTATCCCAAATGTAATTAAAAGAAATATTTTTGAGAATCCTGGGTGGTATACTCAATATACTCCATATCAAGCTGAAATTAGCCAAGGCCGTTTAGAAGCTTTGTTA
>MDTG01099393.1_pt1 | contig 17169 bp, 17 predicted proteins | sample 811421 | NCBI WGS metagenome assembly MDTG01 (sample SAMN05326645, study PRJNA326480) | marine metagenome | isolation source: seawater | place: Pacific Ocean: South East | collected 2011
TATAATTATGAAGTTATTACTTTCACTGCCGATTTAGGTCAGGGAGAAGATCTAAATGTAGCAAAAAGTAAAGCAATTTCTCTAGGAATAAAACCCGAAAATATTTTTATTGAGGATTTAAAGGAAGAATTTGTCAAAGAATACGTTTTCCCAATGTTTAGAGCTAATGCAACTTATGAGGGATACTATCTTTTAGGTACATCAATTGCCAGACCTTTAATTTCAAAAAGATTAATTGAAATTGCAGAAATGACAAATTCAGAAGCTATCGCTCATGGAGCGACTGGCAAAGGAAATGATCAGATTAGATTTGAACTTTCAGCCTACTCAATAAACCCCTCTATAAAAATTATAGCTCCTTGGAGAGAATGGGAATTAACAAGTAGAAGGAAATTAATGGAATTTGCTGAAAAGAATCAAATACCAATTACAAAAGACAAAAAAGGAGAAGATCCATTTTCTGTCGACTCAAACTTGCTTCATACATCTTCAGAAGGAAAGATTTTAGAGGATCCCTCAAAAGAACCTCCGGAATATATTTATCAAGTGATTGCAAATCCTAAAAGTTCTCCAGAGACTTCAGAAAAAATTGAAATTTCTTTTGAGAATGGAGATCCAAAAGAAATTAATGGTAAGAAATTAATCTCATCAGATTTATTAGCAAAATTAAATGATTATGGAGCTAAACATGGCATTGGTCGTTTAGACCTGGTTGAGAATAGATTTTTAGGTATGAAAAGCCGTGGGATTTACGAAACACCAGGGGGTACAATTTTACTTAAAGCAAGAAAAGCATTAGAAAGTATAACGCTAGATAGCGGTTCAATGCATTTAAAAGATGAAATGATGCCAAAGTATTCTAAACTAGTATATGATGGATTTTGGTTTAGTCCTGAAAGAGAAATGATTCAGGCTCTTGTTGATAAAAGTCAAGAATTTGTTTCGGGAAAAGTAAGTTTAGAGCTTTATAAAGGAAATATTTTTATTTTTTCTAGAGAATCCTCTTTTACACTTTACTCTGCAGAGCACGTGACTTTTGAAGATGATAAAGGGCTTTACGATCAAAAAGATGCTGAAGGTTTTATAAAACTTAACGCTTTAAGACTAAAATTTTTGAGTAAAAGAAGGAAAAAGTATGAATAAAAATGTTTAATATGTTATGAAATTATTTCTTAAAATTATTTTGATTACTGCAATAATCAAAATAAGTATCAAAGGTGCAAGGTCAACACCTCCAAAATTTGGTAGAAAGGATCTTATGGGTCTGTATAATGGCTCCAAAATTCTATTTAGAGAATTCCAAATTTGCATTACAACAGGCTGATTAGAATTCAACACTCCAAAATTTAGTAACCAACTCATAATTACTTGAGCCAATAAAATATACCAAACAAAATCTAAAATTAAAAATATTATTTGTATCAATGATGACAAAATCACCTCCAAAAAATTACCTAATTAGTATCGATCATTATATCATTTTTGATACAACAAATTTTAATTTAAAAATACTTATTTACACTAAAGATTAACATAATGTAATCAGTAAAGAAAAATATAAAATAATTGTTAAGAAAAGTGACATGTTTTCAACAAATTTAAAAAAATATGTAATAATCAAAGAATTTTTAAATTACAAAAGAATTTTAAATATTTTTTTTATTTCAACACTATTTTTTGTTTTTTTTGTTTACAAATTAGACTCAAAAACTTGGAAATTTAATAAATTAAGTTCCTTAGATATTATTTCAAAAGACTCTGATTTTGGTGGGATATCTTCTTTAAGTGTAGAAAAAAATGGTAAAAATTTAGTTATGTTATCCGATAAAGGTTTTGTCTTTAAAGGCATAATTGATAGAAATTCAAATAAAAAAATGACTAAGTTAACTCTTACAAGCAAAGATAAATTGTTAAAAAGTAATGGGAAAGTTGTAGATGGAAAAAATATAGATAGTGAAGGGTTAGCAAAAAGTATAAATGGTAATTTTTTCATATCATTTGAGTCAAACCACAGAATTATGTATCATGAAGAATTAGATCTTCCAGGTAAGTTATTAGTTAAACATCCAGATTTCTCTACATTTGAAATTAACAAAGGAATTGAAGCATTAGCTATCAATTCCAAAAATCATCTGTTTGCTATTCCTGAGTCACCTTCAAAAATAAGAAAAGGGTTTCCGGTTTATATATTAAAAAATAGAAAATGGACCGTAGATAACACTATTGAAGCTTCAGACAACTTCGAAATTACTGATGGAACATTTATCAATGACAACTTATTAATTATTTTAGAAAGAGAACTTGACTGGGTAAAAGGGTTTAGAACACAAATAAGAATAATAGAATTTATTAATGGAAAAATTAATAAAATATATAATGTATTTACTTCAGATTATAGTTCAACAAATTTTGAAGGAATTGCAATATGGAAGAAAAATAATGAACTTAACAAAATGAAAATAATATTAATTTCAGATAACAATTTTCTTCCATTCATTGAGACTAAAATTAGTGAATTTGAATTAATTATGAACGAAAAATAAAAAGGGTTAAAAATGTCCAACAAAGTTTTAGAAAGAATTATTGAAGAAGCGTGGTTAATAAAAGAGCAAATAAACCCTAATACTAGTGGTAAAATTAAGGAAGCAATTTCTGATACATTAGACTTACTTGACAGTGGAAAATTAAGAGTTGCTGAAAAAAATTTCAAAGGAGATTGGATAGTAAATGAATGGGCAAAAAAAGCAGTATTGTTAGGGTTTAGGTTGCAAGAAATGAACGAACAAACTGGTGGACCTCAAGGAAGTATGTGGTGGGACAAAATTGATAATAAATTCAAATCATGGTCAAAAGCTGATTGGACTTCCGCTGGATTTAGAGCTGTACCGAATGCTATTGTAAGAAAATCAGCTTATATTGCTAAAGGAGTGGTTTTAATGCCATCATTTGTTAATTTAGGAGCATACGTTGATGAAGGAACTATGGTTGACACTTGGGCTACAGTAGGTTCTTGCGCACAAATTGGAAAAAATGTTCACCTTTCTGGTGGGGTTGGAATTGGAGGGGTCTTAGAACCATTGCAAGCAAGCCCTACAATAATTGAAGATAATTGTTTTATTGGAGCAAGGTCTGAAGTCGTTGAAGGTTGTATTGTGAGAGAAGGAGCAGTACTTGGAATGGGAGTATTTATTGGAAAATCTACAAAAATTATTGACAGAGAAACAAACGAAACTTTTTACGGAGAAATTCCTCCCTATTCTGTTGTTGTTTCAGGTTCATCTCCTTCCCAAAATGGAGGTCCAAATTTGTATTGTGCTGTAATTGTAAAAAGAGTAGATGAAAAAACTAGATCTAAAACGGCTATAAATGAATTATTAAGAGATTAATAAATTTGGAAAATAACATGAAAGTTGATCCTGTTGAACTTACAAAAAAGTTAATTAACTCTAAGAGTGAAACACCAAATGGTAGAGAAGCAATCATAATAATTACAGATGAACTTAAAAAGTTTAACTTTAATTGTGAGATTATTGAAAGAAACGGAATTTCAAATTTATTTGCAAGATGGAATACAAAAAATTTAAACCCTACTTTTTGTTTTAATGGTCACGTTGACGTAGTACCAGCTGGTGATAAAAGTTTATGGTTTAATGATCCTTACAAAGCTACTGAAAAAAATGATTTTATTTTTGGAAGAGGTGCCTGCGATATGAAATCTGCAGTAGCAGCTTTTGTTTCTGCTTCAACAGATACAATTAAAAATTCCAAAATCAATGGAAGTATAGTTATAACTCTTACTAGTGATGAAGAAGGTGTAGCCACAGACGGAACTTTAGCAATTTTAGATTGGATGCAAGAGAAAAAACAAAAAGTTGATCATTGCTTAGTAGGAGAACCAACATGTATGAACTACGTAGGTGATACGATAAAAGTTGGTAGAAGAGGATCACTAAATGTTAAAATTACTGCAAATGGGACTCAAGGCCATGTTGCCTATCCAGAAAAAGCATTAAATCCTATAAATGGAATGAGCGATTTAATTTTTGAATTAACAAAAAGTAAACTTGATGAAGGAAATGAAATTTTTGATGAATCAAAACTCAATATAACAAATCTTGACACAAATAATAAGGCAAAAAATATAATACCATCATCATGTGAATTAAGCCTCAATATAAGATACAATAATATTCAAACAAAAAAAAAGTTATTAAAATTTATAGACTCAAAAATTAAAATCATAAATAAAAGAACAAATGTTAATTTTTCAGTTGACGCCAATCTTTCAGGAGAGCCTTTTTTCAATACTTCTGAAAATTTTACGAAGCTAATAGAAAATTCAATTGAAAGCTTTACTGGGAAAAAACCAATTTTGTCTACATCAGGAGGAACCTCTGATGCAAGATTTATTAAAAATCACTTTCCAGTATTAGAATTTGGTTTGGTTGGAGAAACTATGCATGAAGTCAATGAGAAGGTAAAAAAAAGTCATATATATCAATTAACTGATATTTATAAAAAAATACTTCTAGACTATTTCAAAGAGTATTCGAGATAATTGATTTTAGTTACTTACAATTTTGTACTGCTCTGATAGTAAGAATTTTAATTAATTCACTCCTATATAATGAACTTCCATGAATGTCATCTATCAAATTCTGAGAGGGATAAGATAAATCTTCTAAAACTTTATAATCAAACTTTTGCTTCAATTTTTTTTTCAGCTTCTTCCCATCGAAAAACACCATTTTCTGATGCACCAGTTACGGCAACTCGTATATCATCTTTGTATACTGAAATAAAAACAGCAACTAGAGCAAACCTAGATGCTGGCTGAACAAATTTTTGATAATTAGATTTTATTGGCTTTTGAACCATAAACTTTAAAATAATTTCATTATGCTTTAGTTCAGTTTCATACATTCCAGTAAAAAAATCATCACATGAAATAGTTCTCAAGTTAGTTAAAATTTTAGAATTAGTACCCAATATTGCTGCGGGATAGCAAGCTGAAGGGTCATTATTAGCTATACTACCTCCAATAGTACCTCTATTTCTAACTGCAGGATCTCCAACATTATTCGCTAAATTAGCAAGAGAAAAAAAATTATTAGCTTTTTTTGAAATCATATTGTGAGTAGTGGCACTGCCGATATGATAAACATTATTTTTAAATTCAACTCCAATTAATTCAGAAATTTTACTTATGCTTATAATTTTTTTTGGAGAGGATAAACGTTGTTTTAAAGTTGGTATTAATGTTTGACCACCGGATATAATGATATTTTCTTCGTCCTGAATTTCTTCTATAACTTGATGAATATTTTTGGCATTAACAAATTCAAAATTATACATTTTTCGTTAATTCTCTTCTAAATATTTTGATGCTTTTTTTACAGTTTTTATTATATTATTATAGCCTGTACATCTACAAAAATTTCCTTCAAGATGCTTTTTAATCTCAAAATCAGTAGGATTTTTATTATCTTTTAATAAATCCAAAATACTCATGACCATACCTGGAGTGCAAAAACCACATTGAAGACCATGATTATCTTGAAAAGCTTTTTGAACATAATTTAATGAACCATCATTATTTGCAACACCTTCAATAGTTGTGATTTCGCAATTCTCTGCTTCATAAACAAATATTGCACATGATTTTATCACTTTTCCATTTAAATGAATATTACAAGCTCCACATTGACTTGTATCACAACCAACATGAGTTCCGGTTAGATTTAAATCCTCTCTTAAAAAATCAACTAAAAGAATATTATCTTTTATTTTTTTTTTTAAAAACTTTCCGTTAATTTTTAAATTGATTTCTCTCATTTTTTATTTACCAAAAAATAAACTAATGTTTGATTTTTATCCTATTTGAAACTATAAAATTTAAAAAAATAAAATTCAATCAATTTTTAAGGAGTTTTTTTGCTAGGAAAATTAAATCATATAGCTATAGCAGTACCAAATTTGAATAACGCTATCAATACATATCAAAATATACTTGACGTTAAAATAGGAGAACAGATTGAACAACCGTTACATGGTGTTAAAGTTGCCTTTATTGAACTTCCAAATGCAAAAATTGAACTTCTTGAACCATTAGGAGACAATAGCCCAATTATAAAATTTTTACAAAAAAATAAAAATGGAGGGATCCATCATGTATGTTATGAAGTTAAAGATATAATTAAATCAAGAAATCAAATTCTTAAAAATGGAGGTAAAGTTGCAGGTAGTATAGAACCAAGAATCGGAGCTCATGGAAAATTGGTGATTTTTTTGCATCCTGAAAATTTTAATGGAACTTTAATTGAATTAGAACAAATATAGAGAATTTAATGACAATAACTTCAGCTCTTGTTTTACTTAGTGTGATTTGGTTTATGTTATTGTTTATTATTTTACCTTTAAATATCAATACTCAAAAAGATAATGGAAAGATAATTAAAGGAACTGCTCCATCAGCACCGACAAATTTAAATTTTAAAAGAAAAATAAAATTAGTTTCTTTTTTTTCTTTAATAATATGGTTGCCAATTTTTTTGGTAATTTATACTGGAGTTTTTACAATATCTGATTTAGATTTTTATAATAGAATGAATTAAATGTTATACATCAACAATACTTAGACTTAAATCACTTAACTGTTCGAAAGAAACATCAGATGGGGCTCCCATCATAGTATCTTCAGCTTTTTGATTCATAGGAAACATTATTACTTCTCTAATATTTTCTTCACCAGCCAATAACATTATCATTCTATCAATTCCAGCAGCACATCCACCGTGGGGAGGTGCTCCATATCTAAATGATTCAACTATACCATTAAACTTTTTCTCTACTTCTGAATTGTCATATCCAGCAATTTGAAAGGCTTTAAAAAGTGTTTCTAATTCATGATTTCTAATTGCTCCTGATAATAGCTCATATCCATTGCAAGTAAGATCATACTGATAACCTAAAATTTGAGAAGGATCCTCATCTAAGGTTTTTAAACCACCTTGAGGCATTGAAAAAGGATTATGAGAAAAATCATATTCACCATTTTCATCGTTTTTTTCAAACATTGGGAAATCTTTTATCCATGCAAAAGCAAATCTATTTTTATCAATAAGACTCAAACTTTCTGCTATGACATTTCTTGCTTTTGCTGCAAAGTTAATAAAATTTTTAGGAATACCTGCAAGAAAAAAAACAGAGTCTCCTCCTTTTAGGGAAAGTTTCTGTTTAATACCCTTTGTTCTTTCCTCTCCAATATTTTTTGCTAAAGGACCAGCTGCTTCTAGACCATTTTCTCCTTCTCTCCAAAAAATGTATCCCATACCAGGAAGTCCTTCTTTTTGTGCAAAAGCGTTCATTTTATCACAAAATCTTCTACTTCCACCACCAGGGGCTGGAATAGCCCAAATTTTATTTCCTTCTTTTTCGAGTAATTCAGAAAATATTTTGAAATTTGAACCTATAAAAAATTCAGAAACATCTGACATTTTTATTGGGTTTCTTAAATCAGGTTTATCGGTACCAAACCAATTTATAGAGTCTTGGTAAGTAATTTGAACCCAATTTTTATCTATTGTTTTTCCATTAGAAAATTTTTCAAAAATCTTTGAAATTATAGGTTCAACAATATTAAAAATATCTTCTTGTGTAACAAAGGACATTTCAATGTCTAATTGATAAAAATCTGTAGGAGATCTATCTGCTCTAGGATCTTCATCTCTAAAACAAGGTGCAATTTGAAAATACTTGTCAAAACCAGATACCATTATTAATTGTTTAAATTGCTGTGGAGCTTGTGGAAGAGCATAAAACTTTCCAGGATGTAACCTTGAAGGAACCAAAAAGTCTCTAGCACCTTCTGGGGAAGAAGCAGTTAGGATTGGAGTTTGAAATTCATTGAATCCACTTTCCCACATTTTTTCTCTAATAAATTTGATCACTTTTGATCTCAAAACCATGTTATTATGTAATTTTTCTCTTCGTAAATCTAAATATCTATATTTCAATCTTTTATCTTCCGGATATTCTAGTTCTCCAAATACCGGAATAGGAAGTTCATCTGATTTTGAAAGAAAATCAATATTTTCTATATACACTTCTATTTCACCAGTTGAAAGTTTACTATTAACCAAATCATCCGATCTTTTCTTAACAGTGCCATCAACTCTAATACACCATTCAGATCTTACTTTTTCAACTTTTTCAAAAACCTTACTGTCAGGGTCTGCCAAAACTTGTGTAAGTCCAAAATGATCTCTTAAGTCAATGAACAATACGCCTCCATGATCTCTTACCCTGTTTACCCAACCAGATAATCTTACCTTTAAACCTTCATTTGAAGAATTGAGTTCTCCACAATTATGTGACCTAAAAATATTCATTATTTTACATACCAAATCATATAAATTTAAAACTTTATATAACAATATTTTTACATATACAATCTATTAAGAATATCATAAATCTATAATAATGAAAATCGAACTTCAAATTTCAATCTTTTTATTGAAACTTAAAGCCATAAGTTTATAAACAAATAAAATTAAAGATAGTTATATGCCAAAAAGAAAAGATATTTCATCGATTTTAATAGTGGGAGCCGGTCCAATAATTATAGGACAAGCTTGTGAGTTTGATTATAGTGGAACACAAGCGTGTAAAGCACTAAAAGAGGAAGGTTATAAAGTAATTTTATTAAACTCTAATCCTGCAACAATAATGACAGATCCTGTACTAGCTGATTCCACTTATATTGAACCGATAACCACGAAAACTCTAGAAAAAATTATTAAATATGAAAAGCCAGATGCATTACTTCCGACTATGGGAGGACAAACAGCATTAAATATTGCCTTATCATTAGAAAAAGAAGGTATATTAAAAAAATTTAATGTTGAACTGATTGGAGCATCTAAGATAGCAATTGAAACAGCTGAAGATAGAAAATTATTTAGAGAAGCAATGGATGAGCTTAACATTGAAAGTCCTAAATCAGCTATCGCTAACAATATAAAAGAAGCAGAAAAAAATTTAAAAAATATTGGTTTACCAGCCATAATAAGGCCAGCATTTACAATGGGTGGAACAGGAGGTGGGATTGCTTACAATCAAAAAGAGTACATTGACATATGCATGATGGGATTAAAATCTTCACCAGTTAATCAAATTTTGATAGATGAAAGTTTAATTGGATGGAAAGAGTTTGAAATGGAAGTTATAAGAGATAAAGCTGATAATTCAATTATTGTTTGTTCCATTGAAAATGTTGATCCTATGGGTATTCATACAGGTGATAGTATTACAATAGCACCTGCACTGACACTTACAGATAAAGAATATCAAAAGATGAGATCATTATCAATTCAAATTCTCAAGAAAATAGGTGTTGAAACTGGTGGATCGAATGTGCAATGGGCTATTAACCCTTCTAATGGAAAAATGATAGTTATTGAAATGAATCCCAGAGTATCAAGATCTTCAGCACTAGCTTCCAAAGCTACTGGATTTCCTATTGCTAAAGTTGCGGCTAAACTAGCAATTGGATACACATTAGATGAGTTAAAAAATGATATTACTGAAATTACTCCTGCAAGCTTTGAACCAACTATTGATTATATTGTAACAAAAATTCCAAGATTTGCTTTTGAAAAATTTATAGGATCTGAAGTTATTTTATCAACTTCAATGAAATCAGTTGGTGAAGCAATGGCTATAGGAGGATCTATTCATGAAAGCTTACAAAAAGCTATTTCATCTTTAGAGATGGGTTACAGTGGTTTTGATAATATCAATTTCACAAAAATGAAAAAATCAAAAATAATTGAATTACTTTCATTAGCTAAACCAGATAGAATACTTTCAGTTGTAGAAGCTATGAGGATGGGTATTTCTAAAGATGAAATTCATATAGCCACAAAATTAGATCCGTGGTTTTTAGATAGATTAGAGGAAATAATATTAAAAGAAACTGAAATTAAAGATGACAATTCTTTAAGTTCTTATGAAAAAATAAAATCTTATAAAATTATGGGTTTTACTGATAAAAGGATAGCTTCAATTTTAAATAAAAAAGAAATTGAAATTAGAAAAATAAGATACAACGCAAACGTTAATCCCGTCTTTAAAACAATTGATACATGTGCAGCTGAATTTGATGCTAAAACACCATATATGTATTCTACTTATGAACCATCTTATTCAAAAAAGAATGAGTGTGAGTCAAACCCTACAGAAAAAGAAAAAGTAATTATTTTAGGTGGAGGTCCTAATAGAATTGGTCAAGGAATTGAATTCGATTATTGTTGTTGCCATGCTTGTTATAGTTTATCTGAATTAGGATTTGAAACAATTATGATAAATTGTAATCCTGAAACAGTATCTACTGATTATGATACTTCAGATAGATTATATTTTGAACCCCTTACAACAGAAAGTGTTTTAGAAATAATTAAAAAAGAAAAGAATAATGGTAAAATTAAAGGAGTAATTGTACAATTTGGAGGGCAAACTCCTCTAAACATCGCAAAAGAAATAGAAAATGAAAATGTTACTATTTTGGGAACTTCCCCGGCATCAATAGATATGGCTGAAGATAGAGAACAATTCCAAAAAATTATTAAGAAACTTGGACTCAAACAGCCCAAAAACGGTATAGCTTATTCAAAAAAACAAGCATTGGATATTGTAGATATTATTGGTTACCCAATAGTAATCAGACCATCATACGTTTTAGGTGGTAGAGCAATGGAAATTATAAGAGATAAAAACGAATTACTAAAATATATAGACGAAGCGATTGAAGTTTCAGGATCAAATCCAGTATTAATTGATAGCTATCTATCAAATGCCATAGAGGTTGACATTGATGCTATGTGTGACGGAAGTAATGTATTTGTGGCTGGAGTGATGGAACATATTGAAGAAGCTGGAGTACATTCTGGGGATAGTGCCTGCTCTTTACCTCCATATTCCTTAAGTAGAAATATTATTAGTTTATTAAAAAAACAAACCAAAATGTTAGCAAAGGAATTAAATGTTATTGGACTTATGAATATACAATTTGCTGTCAAAAATAATGAAATATTTGTATTAGAAGTGAACCCAAGGGCAAGTAGAACAGTTCCATTTGTATCAAAAGCAACAGGAATAGGATTAGCTAATATAGCAACTCAGTTAATGGTTGGAAAATCTTTGAATGACTTCAAATTAAGTGTATCTAAATTAAATTACTTTTCAATAAAAGAAGCAGTATTGCCTTTTGATAGGTTTCCTGGAGTAGACACTATACTTTCACCAGAAATGAGATCAACTGGTGAAGTCATGGGAATAGCCGAGAGTTTTGGATTAGCTTTTTATAAGGCACAACTTGGTGCAGGTATTTCTTTACCAATCAATGGAAATATTTTTGTTTCAGTCAAAGAAAAAGACAAAAATGAAAAAATTCTTAAAGCATTAAATATTTTGTCAAAATTAGGATTTTCAATAATAGCGACTACTGGAACTTGTAATTTTTTAAGAGATAACGGAATAATTTCTCAAAAAATTGAAAAAGTTTCTGAAGGAAGTCCTAATATAACTGATTTATTAAAAAATGGAAAGATATCACTTCTTTTTAATACTACAGAGGGAAGTCAATCAATTAAAGATAGTAAAGAGATTCGTTCGATAGCGTTAAAAAACAAAATACCCTATTATACAACAATTACTGGATGTTGGGCTGCTTCAGAAGCTATTAAAGAAATATCATCTTCTGATTATAATGTAAAAAGCATTCAAGAAATTCATAAAATAAACAATTAATAAAAAAATTCTTTATAAAATGGCAAAATTATATTTTAATTACTCTACAATGAACGCAGGTAAATCTACACTTCTTTTACAAGCTGCCCATAATTACGAAGAAAGGAAAATGAAACCAATTTTATTTACAGCTAATCTTGATGATAGAGCTGGAGTTGGAATGATTAAAAGTAGAATTGGAATTGAAAGAAGTGCAGAAACCTTTAAAGAAGACACAAACTTATTAACTAAAATCAAAGAAATTTTAAAAAAACAAAATATACAATGTGTATTAATCGATGAAGCACAATTTCTTTCAAAAAAACAAGTCTGGGAACTCGCTTCAATTGTTGACGATTTAAAAATACCAGTTCTATGTTATGGTTTAAGAGTTGATTTTAAAGGTGAACTTTTTTCTGGATCAAAAACGCTTCTATGTATTGCAGACGAAATTAGAGAAATAAAAACTATATGTTTTTGCGGGAAAAAAGCTACTATGGTTGTAAGAAAAAACGAAAAAGGAGAAACTTTAACATCTGGAGATCAAATTGAAATTGGTGGAAATGAAAAATATATCTCACTTTGTAGGAAACATTGGAAAAAAGCTTTTAATAAAACAATTTAATATTAGTTCTTACCTAAACCTATTTTTTTGCTTTTCAAAAACGCTTTCTCTATAGTTTTTCTTATTAAAGGTGAAAATCCATTTTCTTTATCAGTAAATACCTCCAAAGCAGCTTCAGTAGTTCCTCCTGGACTAGTTACATTAACTCTCAAATCTCTCAAAGATACTTCTGTATTTCTTGCAAGTAATGCAGAACCAATCATGGTATTTAACGAAATTAATTTCGCATCATTATAAGACAAACCATATTCATAACCTAATTTAGTTAATTCTTCGATGATATAAAAGATATATGCTGGTCCAGAACCTGAAATAGCTGTAAAGATATCCATCAATTCTTCATTTTCAATTTTAATGGTTTCTCCAATTGAATTAAACATTTTTTCTACAAGTAAGATATCTCTTTTATTAGTATTTAAATTTCCAATAATTGCTGTTGTTCCAGCTTTTACTTTAACAGGAGTATTTGGCATAATTCTAATTAGTCTAATATTTTTATCTAAGTTTTCTTCAAAAAAGTTAAACTTTTTTCCGGCAACTATTGATAAAAAAAGAGTTTTATTAAAATTAAATTTTTGTAAATCGCTAAAAATAGATTTTAAGTTTTGCGGTTTTACTGCAATTAAGCATAAATCTACAACGGAAGGAATATTTTGATTTAAATTAATTCCTTCATTTTGATGAAATTCTAACCATTTTGATGGACTAGGATCAAAAACATGTAATTTTTTTTTTTCAATTCCTTCTTCTATCCATGAAGAAACAATTGCCTCGCCCATATTTCCACATCCAAATATTACTATATTATTTATATTTTTTAAAAAATCCATAAATCTCTTTCAAAAAAATCACGCAGAACCCATTGTCGAGTCGAAAGCAAGATTAATTGCATTTTCGGGTAATTCATTAGTCCATGAGACTATTTGAAAAGCTGGATAAAACCTATCACATATAAAAATAATCTTATTTATAGTATCAGAAATATCTCTTTTGAAATTATCATTATCACTAATTTCACTGAGTTTCTTCTTAAAAATTAAAATATTAGTTTCAAAAAAATAAATAAAAGTTCCATTCAGATTCTCTCTATTTACGATATTTAATAATTTTAAAAAATTTAATTGTTTCTTTATACAAATACTTAAATCAAAAAAGCAATATAAATCCAAAATATCATTTTTTTCTGAATAATTAATTTCTAGTGAATAGTTATGCCATACACCTTGCGCTACAATATTAATTTTGTTGTTTAACACTCTTTGGTAATTCCAATTATTAGATTCGGAAATTTTTTCTATTATTTCTATTGGTTTAAATTTGTTATTACTCAAAGAGAAATCTAGATCTTTCATAAAATACCTAACAATTAAATATAGTTATTATGCACATTTATTAAAAAATAATCAAGCACATACTATATGTAGTAATTTTATGAGAAAAAATTATTTTTTATTTTTCAGATTCTCTAATTCGGAAAGAAGTTTATTATTTTCTTCAATTAGTTTATCAACTCTTAATTTTAAAACATCAAACTCCTCCCTATTAACAAAATCTCTTCTTGAAAGCCAATCATCGACTTTTGAATTGAATAGAGTTTCCATTTCACTTTTCGCACTTTGAGCAACACTAAAAGCATTAGTCATTAAGTTGGAAATATCATTTAAAAAAGGATTTTTGCTTTGCATTTTATTTTTCTTTCACTAAAAGGTAATGTTATTGATATTTTAACAAATTTTGCATTGATCGCAAGTGATCTGATAAAAATATTTTAATCGAGGATATATACATTGTCACTTAGTGAAGTTAGCCCTATTATATTCGAAATAAACATTTTTGGAATTAATTTTGCTCTAAGATGGTATGCAATTGCATATGTTCTAGGAATAATTATTGCTTGGGCATTACTTATTTCCATTAGCAAAAAACATAAAATATGGAAATTAGAAAAATCTCCAATTGAAACTAATATAATCGAAAACTTTATTACATATATTATTTTAGGAGTGATATTCGGAGGTAGATTAGGATATGTTTTATTTTATCAGCCAAATTTTTATATAAATAATCCTTTAGAAATTTTTCAAATATGGAAAGGCGGAATGTCTTTTCATGGAGGCTTAATAGGGGTTGGAATTGGTATTATTATTTTTTCTTTTAAAAATAATATTTCCATAATATCACTAAGCGATTTTTCTGCTTTAGCAACGCCTCCAGGGATTTTTTTAGGTAGAGTTTCAAATTTTATTAATGGAGAATTATGGGGAAAACCGACTAATTCAATTTTTGGAGTTATTTTTCCATCTGCAGAAGCACAAAAATGTCCTATTGATTGGACTTTTGCCGTCTGTACAAGACATCCTTCTCAATTATATGAAGCATTTTTAGAAGGTATTTTCCTATGGATTATAATGCTTATTATTGTTTTTTTCTTCAAAGGATTGAATATAAAGGGATTATTACTTGCAATCTTTATTTTAGGTTATGGAGTTTCAAGATTCATAGTAGAATATTTTAGAAACCCAGATATTCAGTTTATAAGTCAAACAAACCCTAATGGTTATATTTTATATTTTAACGAAAACTTTGGCTTTTCAATGGGACAACTTCTATCGACACCAATGATTTTAATTGGTTTAGTAATATTATTTTGGTCTATTTCAAATATAAAAAAGACAAAAAATGAATACTCTTGAGGAAGTTATTAAAAAAAAAATAACAGAAGAAGGACCTATGTCTTTAGATAAATTTATGGAATTATGCCTTTATGATAAATTATTTGGTTACTACTCAAATAATAATCCAATAGGATCTCAAGGAGATTACATTACAGCTCCAGAAATATCTCAAATGTTTGGTGAATTAATAGGATTATGGTTACTACAAGTATGGTATGATCAAAATCTTCCCAACAAATTTAATTTAGTAGAATTAGGACCTGGAAACGGGACTCTAATGAAAGATATACTAAGAGCAACCTCAATTGATCCAAGATTTGAAAAATCAGCAAAAATTTCATTAATTGAAAAATCAAAAGTTTTGAAAATTAAACAATCAGAAAAACTTATTTCTCACAAAATCTTTTGGTCTAATAGTTTAAATAGCATAGAAGATTTGCCATTATTTATTATAGGAAATGAATTTTTTGATGCATTACCTATCAAGCAATTCAAAAAAAATAATAATAAATGGCTTGAAAAGTACATTTATATAAATAAAAAATCTAAATTAGATTTTTTATTTAAAAAGAATACAAAAAAAACAAATACTATAGATTTTCCAAAAAACTTTAAAAATGGGAATATTTTTGAAAAATCTTATATGTCATTGAATTATATCAAAGAAGTTTGCAAAAAAATTGAGACTTTTGGTGGAGTTGGGCTATTCATAGATTATGGCCATTGTGGGGAACCAGGGGACAGTCTTCAGTCAATATTCAATCATAAATTTTCTAACCCTCTTGAAAATCTTGGCAAAAGCGATTTATCTTCTAACGTTAATTTTAAAGAACTTTCTCAGGAAGCTAGAAAAAAAAGAATTAGAGTAGCAAAAATTAAAACTCAAGGAGAATTTTTAAAATCTCTTGGAATTGAATTGAGATGCTCAAAACTTAAATTTAAATTAAACAAAGTAGAAAAAAGAAATTTAGATATAGCTATGAATAGGTTAATAGATAACACTCAAATGGGGAAAATTTTTAAAGTACTTGGATTTACTAATATTGAATCACCAAAATTACCAATTTTAGAAAAATAATGATTGAAAGAATAACATCTAATATATTACCAAAAAAAATGCATGGTTTCTTAACAAAAAACTATATTTTAAATAAAGAAAAAAAAATTATTCTAGACTATAAGAATTTGTTTAAAAGTTTCAGTTTTGAAAGAAAAGCATTGTTAGAGCATCTTTCTGAAGAACAAAAAATTAAATTTGATAACTTACACTTTCTTAATCAAACTCATTCATCCAAAGTAGTAGAATTAAAAAAACTTAAATTTGATGAACAAATGTCTGCAGATGCTATGGTTAGTAATATACCTGGAACAACTTTGTGTGTTTTTACTGCAGATTGTGCACCAATAATTTTTTTTGAAAGTAAAAATAAAATAATTGCTATAGCACATGTTGGTTGGAAAGGAGCTTTAAATGGAATAATCAAAAATACAATTGAAAAAATGACAAAAATTGGAGCTAATAGAAGAGAAATCATTGCAATTATTGGTCCTTGCATAAGTCAGAAAAATTATGAAGTAAAAAAAGATTTTGTTAAAGACTTTATTTCTCGAAATAATAGAAATATTATTTTCTTTGAACAAACTAAAGAAAATAAAATTTTTTTTAATTTACCCGCATACTTAGAGAAATTACTTTTAAAAGAAACAATTAATAAATTTCAATTTACAAAAATTTGTACCTTTGATAACGAAGATAAATTCTACTCATTTAGAAAAAATAATAATGAAAAAGGAAGATTTTTATCTTATATAAGTCTTATTGATTAAATATTTCAAATCATAAATACAAAAGGAAAATGTATGAAAAATACTCACCATTCAAAATTACTTATAATAGGGTCCGGACCAGCAGGTTATACTGCTGGTATATATGGAGCAAGGGCAATGTTAAATCCAATATTATTTCAAGGTATTCAACCAGGTGGTCAGCTTACAATAACAACAGATGTTGAAAATTGGCCTGGAGAAAAAATGATTATGGGACCAGATCTTATGAAAAATTTAGAAAACCATGCAATTTCA
>MDTG01432116.1_pt1 | contig 17168 bp, 15 predicted proteins | sample 811421 | NCBI WGS metagenome assembly MDTG01 (sample SAMN05326645, study PRJNA326480) | marine metagenome | isolation source: seawater | place: Pacific Ocean: South East | collected 2011
CATTTATTCTCCGGTGTTGTTTTTAGGCTTCATCTGTGGGAAGAATAATACATCTTGAATAGAGTTGCTGTTAGTCATTATCATAGACAATCTATCTATACCAATTCCTAGCCCAGCTGTAGGGGGCATACCATATTCTATGGAACGTAAAAAATCTTCATCTAGGACCATAGCCTCTTTATCACCTCTTTTAGCTAACTTTAGCTGCTCTTCAAAACGTTCTCTTTGGTCAATAGGATCGTTCAGTTCTGAAAAGGCATTACATATTTCTTTACCATTACAAATAGCCTCAAATCGCTCTACTAAACCTTCTTTATCTCTGTGTTTTTTAGCTAATGGTGACATTTCAATAGGATAGTCAGTTATGAATGTTGGTTGTATCAATTGCTCTTCACATTTTTCTCCAAAAATTGAATCAATTAATTTACCTCTTGCCATAGATGAGTCCACATTTACCCCCAATTCTTTAGCTATTTTTGCCATAGTTGGTTCGTCCATTTCAGAAATATCAATACCTGTAAAGTGTTCAATGGCTTCATACATAGTATATCGCTTCCATGGTCTTTGGAAATTGATGAGGTTTTCGCCAACTTGTACTTCAGTATTTCCATGTAAGTCCAAAGCAATTTTTTCTACCATTTCTTCAACCAAATCCATCATCCAATTGTAGTCTTTATAGGCCACATACAATTCAACTTGAGTAAACTCCGGATTATGAAATCTACTCATCCCCTCATTTCTAAAGTCCTTAGAAAATTCATAAACACCATCAAAACCTCCAACAATCAATCTCTTGAGATAAAGCTCGTTTGCAATACGTAGATAAAGAGGCATGTCTAAAGTGTTGTGATGTGTTTTGAAAGGACGTGCTGCCGCACCCCCATATATTGGTTGTAATATTGGTGTTTCTACCTCTAAATATCCTTTATTATTTAGATAAGAACGCATTGAGTTAGTAAGTTGCGTTCGTTTGACAAAAGTTTCTTTGATATGCGGATTGACAACCAAATCTATATAACGTTGACGGTATCTTTTTTCTGGGTCAGTAAAAGCATCGTATATTTTACCATCAGTGTCGGTTTTTGGTAATGGCAGTGGTTTTAGCGTTTTACTTAAGACAACGAAACTTTCTACATGTACTGAAATTTCACCAACTTTAGTAGTAAACACATAGCCCTTAACCCCTATAAAGTCTCCGATATCAAGGAGTTTTTTAAATACAGTGTTATACATGCTTTTATCTTCGTTAGGACAAATTTCATCTCGATTAAAATAGAGTTGAATTCTACCCATACCATCCTGTAACTCCGCAAAAGATGCTTTGCCCATAACTCTACGACTCATTAATCGACCGGCGATTTGTATATCTTTGTATCCAAGTTTATTAGAATTATAGTTTTTCTTTATTTCAATCGACGAAACATTGACATCAAATAATTCTGAAGGATAAGGATTTATACCTAATTCTAACAACTTTTGTAGTGACTCTCTTCTCACAATTTCTTGTTCTGATAACTCTTTTTGCATATAGTTAATTTTCGGCAAAGATATTAAATAATTAACGCTCTATTTTTGTAGTTTTACATCCATTATAAATGACCTTAAACAAAACACACTTTTATATGAAAATGAACGATTACATTAGCGACTTTACCAAGCATCTAGCAGAAGCTTTAGAAATAGGTCAGACTACTTTTCTTAGCGAACCTCACGCTGATATTTATAACGTTCTTATTTGTGGTTTGGGGGGGTCTGGAATTGGAGGAACAATAGTCAACGATTTGGTATCTGAACACATCAATGTACCAATATCAGCAACAAAAGACTACAATATACCCAATTTTGTAGATGAAAATACCTTAGTAATAGCCTCATCATACTCAGGAAACACAGAAGAAACTCTGTATGCTCTAAAAGCTTGTCAAAAGAGAAGAGCGCAGATAGCTTGTGTAACTTCTGGCGGCACTTTGGAAAGGTTAGCCAAAGCAAAAGGATTTAACTGTATAACAATTCCTGGTGGTCAACCACCAAGAGCTATGTTTGGATATTCTTTTATTCAGTTGTTCTTCTTACTCAATCATTATGGTTTAATAGACAATTCTTTCATGTCTGAATTTGAACAGGGGATAGCCTTACTAGAAAGGGAAGAAGATGCTATTAAATCAGAAGCCAAAAAATTAGCCACTAAATTATATGGGACTACACCTGTAATTTACACAGCAGCAGGTTTTGAAGGTGTCGGTGTTCGTTTCCGCCAACAAATCAATGAAAATAGTAAAATGTTATGTTGGCACCATGTTATTCCTGAAATGAATCACAACGAGTTATTGGGGTGGAGAATAAACACCGAGAACTTAGGTGTGGTATACTTTAGAAATAAATGTGATTACAATAGAAATCAAGTAAGAATAGATATCAATAAAGAAGTGATTTCTAAATTCACGAATAATATTAATGAAGTTTGGAGTAAAGGTGATTCTCGTACTGAAAATAGTCTTTATCTTATTCATTTAGGGGATTGGGTATCATGGTACTTATCAGAAATGAATGAAGTAGATGCTGTTGAAATAGATGTTATTAACTTCCTAAAGAGTTCTTTAGCTAAGCTGTAATTTATGCCTAAAGTTTTTTTTCAAGATTTAGGGTTCATCGATTATAAAGAAGCTTGGGATTATCAAGAAAAACAATTTAATAAAATACTTGATATTAAGAAAAATAACAGAAAGAAAAACAGACAAGACCCTTCCTCATCATATCTCTTATTTTGTGAGCATCCGCATGTATATACCTTAGGTAAAAGTGGCGATGAAAACAACCTTTTAGTCAATAAGGAATACCTTAAGTCTAGAGGGGCGACCTTTTATAAAATCAATAGAGGGGGAGATATCACTTATCATGGACCAGGACAGATAGTCTGTTATCCTATTTTAGATTTAGACAATTTTTTTACGGATATCCATAAATATCTACGTTTCCTTGAAGAAGCAGTTATATTAACCCTTGCTGATTACGGAATAAACAGCACTCGCTCAAACGGTGAAACAGGCGTTTGGTTAGATGTAGGTAATGTAAATGTCCGAAAAATATGTGCCTTAGGAGTCCGCTCAAGCCGATGGGTGACGATGCATGGTTTTGCTTTGAATGTCAATACTGATTTGTCCTATTTTGGTAATATTATTCCTTGTGGCATAGTTGACAAATCGGTGACTTCTATGCAAAAGGAATTAGGTAAAGAAGTTAAAATGAAAGAAGTCCAGCAAAAGCTAAAAGATTATCTCAAAAAACTGTTTGACTTTAAGTTTGTAGATGAGTAAGTTTTTTATTTTTAAATCCAATACTAATTAAGCCACTTCTCACATTTATAATCTTTACTTAAAAGGTTTAGAGCTGAATTTGCACAGCTTTATTTTGTCGACTTTATCTTTGATTTTTATTTATACTATTTATTTACCGGCATATTTTAGCCACATCATATCTCAGGCTTATTTTTGGAAACTTGCATAGCCAATTCCTTATTGAATTTAATTGTAATAATACAATTCAGTAAAAAATATTAAAGATGAATAAAAGAGAAAGGAATATAAAAAATTATTTCAATACGCCTATCAACTCTTATGTTTTCAGATATTTTCTATAATAGTTACTTATTATGCTGCATTATTTTGATCTGATATTCTTATATTTGAGCTTGTTATGCTTGAAAACATTTCCATTCATAAAATACTATTCCTTGACGTAGAAACAGTGCCTGTGGTGCCTGTATTTTCTGAGCTTTCAAAAGAGTTTCAGTTGTTGTGGACTGAAAAAACACGTTGGCAGCGCTCAAAGGGTCAAACTCCAGATGAATTTTATGGACTAAAAGCAGGTTTAATGGCAGAATTTGCTAAGGTGATCTGTGTTTCAGTAGGTTACATTTATGAGAAAAATAACACCTCTTTTTTTAGGATTAAGTCTTTTTATGGTGATGATGAGCAACTATTACTAAATGATCTAAAAACACTTTTAGACGATAAGTTTGCTACTAAAGGTCATTACCTGTGTGCTCATAATGGTAAGGAATTCGATTACCCTTTTTTATGTAGACGCATGATTGTAAATGGAGTAAGCTTACCTAAGATATTAGAATTAGCGGGAAAAAAACCGTGGGAAGTTCGACACCTAGACACCATGGAGTTATGGAGGTTTGGGGATTACAAACATTACACCTCGATCAAATTGTTGGCGGCATTATTTGATATACCAACACCTAAAGATGATATTGACGGCAGTCAAGTAGCTAAAATCTATTGGCAAGAACACGATTTGGAACGTATTCGAGTATATTGTCAGAAAGACACACTAACTGTGGCGCAAATTTTATTGCAATATATGGGCAAACCAAAACTTACAGAAGAACAAATAGAAGTTGCATAATTAAACGATAACCCCTAAATTGAAGCCATAAATTTACCAATCATGAACAATACCTTATTAGAATTTAACAATCTTGTTACTGAATTTCATACTGAAGGAAAAGTAGTAACCGCTGTAAATAATATAAGTTTTACACTCAATAAAGCCGAAACAATTGGTATTGTTGGTGAATCAGGCTCTGGAAAGTCGGTGACTTCATTGTCTGCTATGCGTTTAGTCCCTTCCCCTCCAGGTAAAATTGCTAGTGGCGAAATACTATTTCATAGGAAAGATGGAGAAACTGTTGATTTCTTACAAATTTCCGAAAAAGAAATGCGCCAATATAGAGGTAATGAAATAGCTATGATATTTCAAGAGCCTATGACGTCTTTGAATCCTGTATTTTCATGTGGCGATCAAGTGATGGAGGCTATTATGCTTCACCAATCCATTAGTAAGTCTGAGGCTAAAGATTTAACCATTAAATTATTTGAAGAAGTTCAATTGCCAGACCCTGAAAGAATATTTAACACTTACCCTCATCAAATATCTGGTGGGCAAAAACAAAGGGTAATGATTGCGATGGCGATGTCTTGTCAGCCTTCCGTATTGGTAGCTGATGAGCCGACAACAGCTTTAGATGTTACTGTTCAAAAAACCATTTTGGAGCTGATGCAAAAGCTACAAAAAGAACATGACATGGGTATTTTATTCATTACTCACGATCTAGGCGTTATTGCTGAGTTAGCTGATAAAGTAGTAGTGATGTACAAAGGAAATATCGTAGAGCAAGGTAGTGTGTGGGATATTTTTAACAACCCACAACACCCCTATACCAAAGGACTATTAGCTTGTCGTCCTCCATTAGATAAGCGTTACAAATTCTTGCCGACAGTTAGCGACTTTATGCAAACCAATGAAAAAGGGGAAAATATAGCTAATGATATTTCTGTTGAGGATTTTACTAAAGATTTAGTAGTCACAAAAGCAGAAAGAGATAAACAACAAAAAGTATTGTTTGCTCAAGAGCCTTTACTTCAAATTAAAAACCTTAAAACCTATTTCCCAATTAGAGATGGCTTTTTTGGTGGAGTCACGGATTATGTGAAAGCTGTAGATGACATTAGCTTTGATGTTTTTTCTGGAGAAACTTTAGGTTTAGTAGGAGAGTCAGGTTGTGGTAAAACAACTACAGGAAGAACTATTTTAAGACTTAATGAGCCGACCTCGGGCCAAATGATTTATAAAGGTAAAGATATAGTCGCTTTCAATGAACAAGAACTTAGAGAGTTTAGAAAGGAAGTTCAGATTATCTTTCAAGACCCTTATTCTTCACTAAACCCTCGCATGACTATAGGTAACGCTATAATGGAACCTATGCAAGTACATGGCATTTTAGCTAATGATGAAGCGCGTAAAAAGAGAGTTGAAGAGCTATTAGAAAAAGTAAGTCTAGGGGCAGAACATTTCAATCGATATCCTCATGAATTTTCTGGTGGTCAACGTCAGCGTATTGGTATAGCAAGGGCATTAGCAGTTAACCCTAAATTCATTATTTGTGACGAGTCAGTATCCGCCTTAGATGTATCTGTTCAGGCTCAAGTATTAAATTTACTTAATGATTTAAAACAAGACTTTGGTTTAACTTACATATTTATTTCTCATGACCTTTCTGTTGTAAAATACATGAGTGATAGAATGGTAGTTATGCAAAATGGAAAAATTGAGGAAATGGGTGATGCAGACCAAATTTACTTGGAAGCTAAAACTTCATATACACAACGATTAATTTCTGCTATTCCTGAGGGAAGAAAAGAAAATATCAAGAAGACTAATAAGGCTTAAGTTTTGTTATGTTTAGCCTTAACTTTCATTAAACTAATTTTTAAGCATTTATCGTTTGTTTATCATTAAAAAACAAGCTTTTACTAAATCATTTTATGTCTTGTCGAAAAACGTCCTTATAATTAGATTTTTCGTCTTAAATCTGTTGCAAATAAGTATCAAAGCTTGCGTTTCATAAATAAGCTATTAAAAGTCAGGTGTGCTAATAAGCTGAAAATATTAGCTTTTTTTATTCAATTCTATACAACAGAATTTAATTTATGACGTTGTACTATATTGAGAAAATAAGTTAATCTGCACATATAATATTTTTAAGAAGTTTTATAATTAGTTGAAAAATACTTTTCTCACTAGTAGTTTATTTATTATAAACTAAACATGAAAAACTTACGCTTCATAAATGAATTTGTTAAGGTTAGGCGGGATACCGAGGCGTTATTAGCCTCGGTATCTTCTTTATAGCATCATCTCTGGAATATCTCCTTTAACAATTAATTTTCCTTCAGTAGCATTTTGAATATCTTTTACTGTTACACCCGGAGCTCTTTCAATTAATTTAAATCCATTAGCGGACACTTCAATTACAGCTAAATCTGTTACTATTTTTTTTACACAACCCACTCCAGTTAAAGGAAGGGTACATTTTTTTAGAAGTTTGCTTTCATTTTTTTTATTAGTGTGCATCATAGCAACGATAATATTATCAGCAGAAGCAACTAAATCCATTGCTCCCCCCATGCCTTTCACCATTTTACCAGGAATTTTCCAATTTGCAATGTCTCCTCGTTCAGATACTTCCATAGCACCTAAAACAGTAAGTTGAACGTGTTTACCTCGAATCATTGCAAAACTTGTAGCAGAATCGAAAAATACAGCACCATCTAATGTTGTAATAGTCTGCTTTCCAGCATTTATAAGGTCAGCATCTTCTTCACCCTCATAAGGAAAAGGACCCATTCCCAAGACACCGTTTTCTGATTGAAACTCTACATTTATTCCTTCAGGTACATAATTTGCCACAAGTGTTGGAATACCTATTCCTAAGTTTACATAATATCCATCTCTTAATTCTCGTGCAATACGTTTAGCAATACCTATTTTGTCTAGCGCCATTATTACTTATTTCTTACAGTTAGTTGTTCAATTCTCTTTTCATAATTTTTTCCTTGAAATATACGTTGTATAAAAATTCCAGGAGTATGAATATTAGCTGGTTCAAGTTCACCTGCTGGAACTAAATTTTCTACTTCTGCAATAGTTATTTTACCTGCCATAGCCATCATTGGGTTAAAATTTCTGGCTGTGCCTTTATAGATAAGATTACCTGCTGTATCTCCTTTCCAAGCCTTTACGAATGCAAAATCAGCCTCAAGTGCTGATTCTAAAATATGAGGCCGACCATTAAACATCCGAACTTCTTTACCATCTGCAACTTCCGTACCATATCCGGCTGGTGTGAAGAATGCGGGGATGCCTGCCCCACCAGCTCTACAACGTTCTGCTAATGATCCTTGAGGAATCAAATCTACCTTTAACTCTCCACTAAGCATTTGCCTTTCAAATTCAGCATTTTCGCCTACATATGATGAAATCATTTTTTTGATTTGTTTTTTTTGAAGAAGTAGTCCTAATCCAAAATCATCGACCCCAGCATTATTTGAAATACATGTTAAACCATCAATACTTGACTCTGATAAGGCTTTTATTGTATTTTCTGGAATACCGCACAAGCCAAATCCACCAACCATTAAAGTCATATTACTTTTTACTCCTTTAATAGCATCTTGAACGCATTTTACTTCTTTATTAATCATACCCTTTTTAGTTAAAATTCTTCATATTCTTCAATACTTTCATTTTTAGAACCACAATCCAATAGTAAATCTGTAGATTGAGGAATTTCGAAAGACTCTGGATAAATACCTAAGGTCAAACTGTCAGCATAAACCCTTTGCATAAATTCTGCCCAAACAGGCAAAGCCATATTAGCCCCCTGACCATATAATGTACTTCTAAAACGTACACTTCTATCTTCATTACCAGACCAAACACCAGTTACTAAATTCGGAGTTATTCCCATAAACCAACCGTCTGAGTTATTTTGGGTAGTTCCTGTTTTACCACCAATTTCATTCTTAAAATTATATTTACTCCTTAGCCTAATACCAGTACCTCTTGTAACGTTAGCATGAGGGTTATACACACCATCAACTACGCCTTGCAACATTCTAACCATTAAATCGGCTGTTTTTTCACTCATAGCTTCGTTAGTTTTTGGATTGAAATCTTCAAGTAAGATACCATTTTTATCTTCTATTCGATTTACTATTAGTGGCTCTGTCCAAATACCCTTATTTACGAATGTGGAATATGCTCCTACCATTTCATAAACTGATAAGTCAAATGTTCCCAAGCAAATTGAAGGAACCGGTTCAAGCTTGTTAGTAATTCCCATTTTTTTAGCTAAATCCAAAACTGAATGGGGCCCAAATTGTTTCATTATGTATGCAGTAATAGTATTTATTGAGTTTGCGAGTCCAAAACGTAAATTTATTAACATACCTTCATAGTTATCATCCGAGTTTGCAGGCACCCAATCTTTATCAACTAACCCCCATTGATTTTTTTCAAAAACAATTGGTACATTTGGTGTTTCGAAGCAGGGTGAGTATCCTTCCTGTAATGCTAAAGCATACAAAAATGGCTTAAATGTAGAACCTACTTGTCTTTTCCCAACCTTAACGTGATCATATTTAAAATATTTATAATTAATACCTCCTACATAAGCCTTTACATGTCCAGTGTTAGGATCCATACTCATCATACCAGAGTGAATGAAATATTTATGGTATCGCACAGAGTCTAAGGGGGTCATTATTGTATCCTTTTCACCTTCCCAAGAGAAAATACGCATAGGTTTTTTAGTTCTAAAAGCCGAATTAATTTCTTCTTTTGGGATATTTCTTTCTTTTAATTTTTTATAACGATCCGACCGCTTCATTCCCTGTTCAAGTATTGAATAAATTTGATTTTTATCAAAGTCTCTTGGAAACGGTGCGTTTGTGTATCCCTTCCAATGCTTGAAAAAATCATCTTGAAGAGACGATATGTGAGAAGAAACAGCATCTTCGGCATATCGCTGTATTTTTGAGTTTATTGTGGTATATATCTTCAAGCCATCGGTGTATAAATTATAATTTGAACCATCCGGTTTTTTATTGTTTTTACACCACTCCTTTAATTCCCCCCGTAAGTACTCCCTAAGATAAGGTGCTAATCCTTCGTTATGACTAGCTTTTTTGAAGTCTAAAATAACTGGATTTACCGAAATAGAGTCGTATTCTGAATCACTAATAAAGTTATATTTTCTCATCTGTGATAATACAACATTTCTTCTTTTTTGAGTAAGTTCAAGTCTTCTGTTTGGATTGTATAAAGAAGGATTTTTTAACATGCCAACAAGCACAGCAGACTCATCAATTGTTAGTGAATCAGGTGTTGTATTGAAATAAATTTGAGAAGCTGATTTTATTCCCACAGCATTATTTATGAAATCAAATTTATTGAGATACATAGTAAGAATTTCTTCTTTGGTATACTGTCTTTCTAATCTAACAGCAATTATCCATTCCTTAAATTTTTGCATTACTCTTTCTAATCCAGATGCTGGTTTTTCAGTAAAGAGCATTTTGGCTAGCTGTTGTGTTATAGTACTAGCTCCCCCTGAGGAGTTAGAGCCTATTAAAACACCTTTAATCGCTCTAAATAAAGCTATGATATCAATGCCAGTATGGGATCTAAATCGAACGTCTTCAGTAGATAAAAGAGCATTTACCAAAACGGGAGACAACTCATGATATTTTACATTACTCCTATTTTCAAAGAAGTATTTTCCTAATACTACTCCGTCAGAAGAAATAATTTCTGTTGCTAAATTACTTTTTGGGTTTTCCAATTGATCAAAGCTAGGTAAATCACCAAAAAAACCAACAGAGGTTAAATATAATGTTACTAATAGAATTATTACTGGACTAAGTATAAAGAGCCAAACAGAAAATACTTTTAGCCTATGTGATGATTTTTTTATCATTTTTGTTCTTGTTTTTCTATTCTAAAACCGACTTCCATAATTCCAGGCAAATGCTCAATTTTAGCTAAATCGCCATGCCTCATAGCTTGTTCAATTTCAAAAGTGTATATACCTTTTTTACGAAAATGATAGTTTTTGAATTGGCATTGAATATCCCAAATATCACCTAATCCACTTTTCCCTATCCATTTACCATCTTTTTGAGCTAGAACACACTCCAAAGTATCTGTTTTCAATGCACCTGTAGGTTCAATCATATTTATAAATAACCATAGATTAGAAAAAGGATAAGAACTAGAGTGTCTGATGTTCGCTTTTAAATTCACTTTAGAAATGGTATCGGCATTGTTATACTCAAAAGAAGGTTTATGTGACAAATTCCAAACGTTATTTTTTATAGAAATATTTTTCTCATACAACCTATTTGAATCGCATGATAATAACGAAAATAGTATAAGTGTTATTAAGCAATATTTCATAATATTTTTTTCTTTTTTCTTTTGTAGAAGCGTCTCTTATTATCTTTCTTTTTCATCTTTTTTATAATATCAAAGCGATTAATATTATCTTGCCCCACTACATTTTCATAATCATTTTTAGGCTCGTCAATTTCATTAAAAAACTGTTCTATTTTTTTAGGAAAAACACCTTTGGTGTTTTGTTCAATAATTTTGTTTACATAGTCTAATGGTAATTCAACTACAGATTCATTAGCTGAGCCAGTACAGGAATACCACAACTTTCGTTTAAAAATATCCATTTTAACAAAGGAACAGTCGCCTGATTTAGTTTTTAGCTTAAGATTACTAGATGGAAACTCTTTAATTCCTTCCATATAGCCATCTAATTCGTAATTTAAACAGCACTTAAGTATACCACACTGACCAGCTAATTTTTGAGGGTTAATAGATAGCTGTTGGTACCTTGCTGCTGAGGTATTTACACTTCTAAAATCTGTTAGCCAAGAAGAACAACACAACTCCCTACCACAGGCACCAATACCACCTAATTTTGCGGTCTCTTGTCTCACACCAATTTGTCTCATTTCTATGTTAATCTTAAATTGAGAATGTAGCGATTTAATAAGCTCTCTAAAATCTACCCTTCCGTTTGTTGTGTAATAAAAGGTAGCTTTGCTCTTATCACCTTGATACTCTACATCACTAATTTTCATTTTGAGACCTAACAACTCGGCTGATTTTCTAGCGCCGTGCATTGTTTCGTTCTCTAAGGCGACTGCTTCTTTCCACTTTTGTATGTCTGTATCTTTAGCTTTCCTATAAATGATATTCAAGTTATCAAGACTGGAGGTCTTAACCTTTTTTTTCATCTGTAGTTTAGCTAATGCACCATCAATAGATGCTACTCCAACATCATGTCCCGAATTAGATTGTACTACTACATCACCAACCTGCAAAGGAATTTCTTTTGAGTTATTATAAAACTCTTTACGACTTCTTTTAAAGCGAACCTCAACACCATTAAAACTCTTTTCATTAGTTGGTTCTTGTATATTTGATAACCAATCAAATACGGATAATTTATTACAACGACCATTACCACAGCTACCATCATTTTTACAGCCTCTAAGTAGTTCACTACCACAGCCTCCTGAAGAACGTCCTGAGCAACCCATAATTTAGTTTGTAGTTGTTTGCAAATTTATATTTTTAACGTGAAGAAGTACAATCATACTTAGTGTCAAATCCATAAAAATGATTTTTGCACTACCATTTCTAGCAATGTGTAGATAAGCACGCTCTAATTCCTCAACAATTTCTACAGCATTATTTTGATGTATAAAAGGGGCAAACCTTTTGATAAAAACAGCCTCTTCTTTTCTTACTTTTTTGATGTTATAATGTCCAAAATTTTGGATTAAACTTTCTCTAACCATATAAAGAGCATAATGTAAAAATCTCTTTTGTTGCTCTCTACCCCAAGAATTAATAGCTTCCACCCAACTAGCTAAATCAACGATTTTAGCTTTATAACACATTCTCATCCAATTTTGAAATTCTTGAGTGTTTTGTTCTAATAAATAATTACCAATTGCAAAATGAATTGACTTACCAATATTTCCTTCAGATAGTTTTGCTGCTTCATCTGCTCGGCCTTTATCAATGTTATATTGTTTTTGAAGAAATGTTGAAAGACTAGACTCTTCTGTTGGCTCTATTTTTGTGCTTTGCAATCTAGAAACTATCGTAGCTAGTAAATTGTCAGATTGACTTGTTAGTAGTATAAAGATAGTCTTTTGAGGGGGTTCTTCAAGTAACTTTAACAGTTTATTTGCTGTTGCTCCGTGCATTTTTTCACTATGCCAAATAATTACTACCCTATACGAACCTTCATAAGGTTTTAGGATTGTTTTTTTACTTAATTCATCGGCTTCATTTACACCTATAAAGCCTTGCTTATTGGTTGTGCCTAGGTGTGAATACCAATCTTCTTCCAAAGGGAATGAATTTTTCTCTAAAAATTCTCTCCAATCAGAAATAAACATATCGCTTGTTGGATGAGTATTACGACCTGTAACAACTGGAAATATCCAATGCAAGTCAGGGTGGCTTAATTTAGCACTTTTAATACAGGAAGAACATTGACCACAAGAATCTTCTTCTGTTGGCTGGGCGCACACCAAATATTGAGCAAAGGCCCACGCCATAGCTAAGCTAGAAGAACCATTATTACCTAAGAACAAATGGGCATGACTTAATCTATCGTTATGTATAGTTCTAATTAATTGCTGTTTCGCTCTTGCGTTGGAAGGAATATCTCTAAAAAGCATAGTTGTATCTTTCAAACTCCTCAAAGGTAATGAATAAATCTTTTTTAGATTATTTAAAGAAAATATACATTTGCCAAAATTTTCACTAATGAAACATATAGACTCTTTTACTTTTCAAAAGCAACGATTTCTTGTTAGAGTAGACTATAATGTGCCGATGGATTCAGATTTAAACATCACTGATGATACTAGAATGAGAGTAACGTTACCTACCATAAATAAAATCATTACTTCGGGATGTTCTGTTGTCCTAATGTCCCACAGGGGCAGACCAAAAGGTGAAGACAGTAGTTTGTCGATGCGTCATTTAGTTGCACACTTAAGCTACTTATTGTCACAAGAGGTTAAATTCATTGACCAATGCGTTGGTGATAAGGCAATAAAAGCCAGTAATTCTTTAAAAAGTGGAGAGGTTTTATTAGTTGAAAATTTACGTTTTCATGATGAAGAAACAGCTGGAGATATTGACTTTGCCAAACATCTGTCAGAGTTGGGTGATGTTTATGTAAATGATGCTTTTGGAACTGCTCACAGAGCCCATGCATCAACGGCAATTATTGCTCAATTTTTTAAGCAAAACAAATGCTTTGGCTATGTTATGGCCAATGAAATAGCAAACCTTGATAAGGTCATTGGTGGAGCAAAAAAACCGTTTACAGCCATAATGGGTGGAGCAAAAGTTTCATCTAAAATTAGCATAATACTTAAAATGCTTGAAGAAGTTGATAACTTGATTATTGGTGGAGGAATGACCTATACTTTTGTTAAGGCTATGGGAGGACAAGTAGGCAATTCATTAGTTGAAGAAGATAAATTAGATTTAGCCCTTGAAATTATTGAAACCGCCAAATCAAAAGGTGTTAGACTGTGTATTCCTATGGATTCTATGAATGCGGATAAATTTGACAATGACGCTAATAAAGAATATTCTTTAGTGGGGAATATCCCAGAGGGTTTCATGGGGTTAGACATAGGTTATCAGACTGCTCAACAATTTACTGAAGTAATAGAGCAATCAGCCACTGTATTATGGAATGGTCCAATGGGTGTTTTTGAAATGGAAAACTTTTCTCAAGGGACAAAAGCTATTGCTGATGCACTAGTTAGTGCTACACTAAAAGGAGGATTTACATTAGTAGGGGGTGGGGATTCCGTTGCAGCGATTAACGAATATAATTTGTCTGACAAGGTGAGTTATGTTTCTACTGGCGGCGGGGCTATGCTTGAATATTTAGAGGGTAAAGCACTTCCAGGAATTGTCGCTATAACTCAAGATTAATTTTTTCTTCCGTATCTTTTAATATCTTTTCAGATTCTTTAATTAAGGAGTCTCCGTCTTTTACATTCGGCATAATAGATGGAATTATATTAGAAATGGGCTCGTACAATACAGATTGTTTCTTTTGTTCTACAGATATCAGCTTTAGGTAGTAGTCAATGGTGTTGATAATGAGTAGCAAGGCGCTAAGAATAAGTGCGGTTTTAAATACGCCGAAGATACCCCCTAACAAGCGACTAATTATTCCTAAAGCAACTGCTTTAACAACTCTATCAATAATCAACCCTATAAGTTTTATAGATAGAACAATAATAATAAAGGTGATAGCAAAAGAGACTATCGGTAAAAAAGAAGATGTTATAGCAAACTGTTCTTTTAAATAAGGGTGAATATTATCTGCTAAATGAATAGCGCCATAAATACCGGCTATTAAAGCTGTTAAAGCAGCCAATTCTTTTATAATTCCTTTACTTAAACCTTTGTATAAACCCCACATTAAGGGAACAGATAAAATGATATCTAAATAACTCATAAGACTTCAAAAGTAGTATTTTTGTTCAATGGAAAATAGCTTAGATAAAAGTTGGAAACATATTAGTTGTAAAATTAAGTCATAGGTTTGGTGATGGCTTAGATTTACAAACCATATTATTTCTTGTTGGCTTACAAGAATTAGGTCAAAGCTATCAAAAACTAACTAAAAATCAAAAGTTAGACGTTATACATGTCGCAGTTTGCGCTTTGCTGAGTCAGTGGGGGATTTATGAATTCGTATAACACGATGAAGAAGGGTGGCCTCATTGGAAAGCTACAGATGAGCTCCCAAGCATGAATGCTAAACAGCAAGATGAACTGATAAAAGAGGCTATTACAGAATACTTTAGCTAGTTCACAGTAAGTATTTCTATGTTTTTATAAATTGTTTTTCCTCGCATTAAGCGAATAACAGTAGTTCCATACAAAAGGGTATCAGATGATGTTGACTCAGATAATGTGTAGGCCTCAACGTTCATTAAGGATTCAAGTTCAAGAATATGTTCTGTTTGTCCGTTGAAGTCAGATACCAAGGTGCTAACAATATTAGTTTGAGTTACACCGACTATATCTTCTTGGAATAGTTTTACGATTGCACCACTTACGGTATTACCTTCCGAATCATAAACGGTAATAACACCCTTAGTTAAGGGCTCATCATAGCATGACGACATAGAAAATACGGTAAAAATAACAATCAACAGTCTACTTATCTTCATTTTGTAAATGATTATTTGTTAATTTGCTTATACAAACAAAGATAGTAATTATATGAAACCAATTTTAATAGCTGTATTTGCTCTAACCTTCAGTTTTTTCGCACATTCACAAGATCGAGTAAAAGTTAAAATATCAACTAAATATGGCGATATGGTGGTAGAGCTTTATAATGAAACACCTATTCACCGGGATAATTTTATAAAGTTGGTTAGAGATAGGTTTTATGATGGGACACTTTTCCATAGGGTCATACCAGGATTTATGATCCAAGGCGGTGACCCCACTTCTGTAGATAATACGCTAAATTTTACAATAGGAAATGGTGGGCCTGGATATACTTTGCCAGCAGAGTTTAACCCTCAATTTTTTCATAAAAAAGGGGCGCTTGCAGCGGCACGAATGGGCGATGTAGTCAATCCTAAAAAGGAGTCTTCGGGCTCACAGTTCTATATAGTTGAAGGCCAAGTATATGATAATAATAGCATTGAGCTATTAGCCCAAAGATTGGGAACCGAATTTAGTTCTGCTCAGAAAATTGCATATACGACGATTGGAGGTACTCCACAACTAGATAATAATTATACTGTTTTTGGAGAGTTAGTTAAGGGTTTTGATATTATATCAAAAATATCTAATGTTAAAAGAGATAAAAACAACTTGCCAATGGATAAAGTAATTATGAATATAAGCTTTTTCAAATAAATGATAGATAAAGTAAAGAATTTACTAAACGAAGTATTATTATATTCACCTAAGAATATAGAAGATTTGGAACAGTTTCGAATACAATATCTTGGTAAAAAAGGCAAGATGAATGATTTGTTTGCGGCGTTTAAAGAAGTTCCAAAAGAACAAAAGAAGGCCTTTGGTCAAGCATTAAATCAACTTAAACAAGCTATTCAAGACAAACTAGACGATAGCATGAATCTTTTTTCTGATAATACCCAAAAATCTTCAGGGTTGGACTTGTCCAAACCCGTGGCAGCAAATCAACTGGGAAGTAGACACCCTTTATCATTGGTTAGAAATCAAATTATTGAGATTTTTAAGCGTATTGGCTTTACCCTCTCAGAAGGCCCTGAAATCGAAGACGATTGGCATAATTTCACTGCGCTAAACTTACCTGAAGAACATCCTGCTAGAGACATGCAAGACACTTTTTTTATTCAGCGAAATCCAGATGTTTTGTTGAGAACCCATACTTCATCTGTTCAAGTTAGGTTTATGCAAAATAACAACCCCCCAATTCGTATTTTATCTCCAGGTAGAGTGTTTAGAAATGAGGCTATTTCCTACAGGTCGCATTGTATTTTTCATCAGATTGAGGGCTTATATATTGATACAGATGTTTCTTTTGCTGACTTAAAACAAACATTAATATATTTTGCCAAAGAAATGTTTGGCGATAAAACAGAAATACGTTTACGGCCATCTTATTTTCCATTTACAGAGCCTAGCGCAGAAGTTGATGTATATTGGGGGTTAAATTCTGAGTCAGATTATAAAATTACAAAAGG
>MDTG01351463.1_pt1 | contig 17165 bp, 16 predicted proteins | sample 811421 | NCBI WGS metagenome assembly MDTG01 (sample SAMN05326645, study PRJNA326480) | marine metagenome | isolation source: seawater | place: Pacific Ocean: South East | collected 2011
AAGAACAATAGTATAATCTTGGTGACGGGGCTCAACAGCCAAGCCATCAGACATCCACTCATAAGCAACAATGTGGTCAGACATAAAAGCGTCTTTTGATATTTGCTCAACTACATCAATTAGTGCGTGAAGCTGCTCTTCATTTGGATTGCCATAGACAAACGGCACTTGAACCGATTTGAAAGGAGACAAAGGGAACGGCTCGCCATGATTATCTACATAATAATTGCTATCACTCTGTATACGCACTACTGGTATTTTGGTTGTAACGTGAACACCTAAACCTCCATCAATGGAAACGTAACTCTGGGCATCTTCGATCCAAACGTTTTGTTTAAGCGTTTGTTCAATATTTCTCAAATTTAGACCACTTTTAAAAGCAGATACACTATCACTCAAAGCAAGTGTCAACAATTTATTAACGGAGTCTTTTGGCATCCAAATTGGACGGTCATCTTCCCATGTTACGTGTTTTAAGGTCACTGATTTTTTTTGATTGCGCTGCTGCATAACCACCCCAAGAACAATCGTAAACACAAACAACAATATGGAAATAATCATCTTAAGCATACTGTTGGTTTTTAAGGGTTTGTATGACTGCTGGGACTTCAAAAGCGATGTCTCCCGCGCCCATAATAGCCACAACCGTAGCTGTTGATTTTGCTATCATTTCGGATATCATATGCTTGTCTATCAATTGCGTGGCATTATGCGATTCATCTACCAATAACGCACTAGTAATACCCTCCATTTGGAGCTCACGGGCAGGGTAAATGTCCAAAAGCAATACTTCATCAAAGCGAGCAAGTGCTTGTTTAAATTCTCTTAAAAAGTCGCGTGTGCGCGAAAACAAATGTGGCTGAAATACCCCCAGTTTGATTTGGTTGGGATAAAAGGCTTCCAAAGCATCGGCGACGGCATTGATTTCTGTTGGGTGATGCGCATAATCATCAATTACCACTTTGGGCGCGGTAAGCCTGATGCTAAACCTGCGATCTACCCCCTTAAATGTTGCCAATCCTGCTTTAAGTTGATCGGGTTCGCAACCCACCTCCAAAGCAAGTGCCAATGCAGCAGCTGCGTTCATCACATTGTGCTCCCCTGGATAGGGTAATGCAACGTTGGAAATACGTGACGTTGGTGTGACAAAATCGAAAACATAGCTGCCCTCTATTATGCGCAAATTATGCACCCTATGCGTTCCCGACTCGATACCAAAAGTATTGCCATCAACCCCCAAACCGTTGGCAATAAATCGTTTTTCTGCTGATACTTTCTGGGCAAAATCATTAAAGGTATTGGTCAACTCATTTGCAGTACCATAAATATCCAAATGATCTGCATCCATAGAAGTAAGGGCTATGGCTGTGGGCTTTAGATGCATAAAAGACCTATCAAATTCGTCGGCTTCTACCACCACATAATCATCGCCTTCAAGCAAGAAATTGCTGTCAATATCAGCTGCTATACCTCCCAAAAATGCAGTAATTTTTTTACCGCATGTGCGAAGCAAATGCGTGAGCAATGCAGATGTTGTTGTTTTGCCATGCGTGCCTGCCACTGCTAAGCATGGCATGGTATGGCTTATCTCCCCAATGACTGCTGCCCGTTTTACTAGTCTAAAACCGTTGTCCTTGAAATATGTTAGTACTGGTGATTTGGCTGGCATTGCTGGGGTGTAAATAACCTTTGTATTTTTCGAGTCTCTAAACAATGTTGGAATAGCAGTCGGTGCATCCACATCGCTGATTTGAGCCCCCAGTGACGCTAGCTTTTGCGTTAGTGGTGTAAGCACACGGTCATAGCCTGCCACAGCGTATCCCTGTGACAAGAAGTACAGCGCAAGCCCCGACATTCCTATGCCGCCTATACCCACAAAAAATACTGCTTCTTTATTCACGGTTTAAGAGTTTGATTAGCCTATTCAAAATTTCTTTGGTTGCAGCTGGACGTGCAAAGCCTTTGATGTTTTCTCCAAGCTTGGTGCGTAATGACGCATCAATAATCAATGATTCAAGTTTTGTCCAAAACTGTTCATCTGCATCACGCTCTGCAACCAACAACGCTGCTTCTTTGTCTGCTAGCACTTGTGCATTTTTTTCTTGGTGGTTTTCAGCCACATTGGGCGAAGGGATAAATAGGGTTGGTTTGCCCATCAAACAGAGTTCCGAAATGGCCAACGCCCCAGCCCTAGACACCACCACATCTGCCAATGCATATGCCGCTGGCATATCATCGATAAACGGCATCACGTGAATGTTTGTCGATGTATAGGGTGTATAATCGTCTGTATATAAATTCCCGCACTGCCAAATAAGCTGAATGTTGTGTTGTTGCACATCATCCAAATGTTGATGGATGAGTTGATTTATTTTTTTGGCACCCAAACTACCACCCAAAACCAAGAGGGTTTGCTTGTCTGACGCAACGCCCAAGATTTCAGCAGCAACGGACTTACTGATGTTTTGCTTTAAGGCCGCCCTAATGGGGTTACCTGTTACCACAATTTTATGCTTTGGGAAAAACGCACTTGCAGCCTCACTACCCAAACAAATGGCATCGGCGATCGAAGCGAGGCGTTTGTTGGTAACACCAGGAAATGCATTTTGCTCTTGAATTAGCGAAGGCGTTTTAACCAAGGACGCCACAAAAAGCAATGGTCCACTGGCAAAGCCTCCCGTACCCACTGCCACAGATGGACGGAAACGCAGAACAATTGCCAAAGAATGAAGTAAGCTCCAACCAAGCTTGATAGGAAATAAGATATTCCGTAGCATATTTTGTCTGTCAAATCCAGCTATCCACAAGCCTTTTATTTTATAACCGGCCTTGGGAACACGCTGCATTTCCATTCGGTTGCTTGCCCCTACGAATAGTACCGATGCCTCCGGGTACTGCTCCTTAAAAGCATCTGCAATAGCCAAGGCTGGGAAAATATGCCCCCCAGTTCCGCCTCCAGAAATAATTAATCTAGGCTTCATGGCTTAATTCGGCTAAAGGGTTAGAAATATGATCCTTTGCAGCAGTAGGCTGATTTGCACTGACACTTAATACAACGCCAAGCGCCAAAAAGGTCATCCAAAGCGAAGTACCACCACTACTGATAAGTGGCAATGGCTGTCCCGTTACTGGAAGTAGTGCTACGGCTACGCCCATATTGACAAAGGCTTGTGTGACGATGGGCAATCCCATTGCCAAGATGAGCAGCTTACCAAAAAAGCTTTCAGATTTGTTGGCATTTATCAGAATCCGGAACAACAGCAACATGAACAAAAACAACAAGGATATGGCTCCAAGCATGCCGTACTCCTCAGCAATGATGGCATAGATAAAATCAGAAGTACTCTGTGGCAATACATTCTTCATCATGCTCTTTCCTGCGCCTATGCCCACATAACCACCAACAGCTACCGCTGCCTTGGCACGTTCAATTTGATAATCGGTATTGTCATCCCCTTTCCCCGTGAAACTCTCCACACGGCTCATCCACGTATCTACCCTATTTGGGAAAGCGTCGGGATAGGCTTTTGCAAGAAGGATGAATAATGTCAAGAAAAGGACAGCAGCTCCAAGCAATGCAGTCAAATATTTTAAAGGATAGCCACCCAGAAAGGCAACAACCGTTACCATAAACAATATCAATAAGGCTGTAGAAAGATTTGCGGGTAAAATCAATCCAACAACCAGTAGGATAGGAATCCATAAAGGCAAAAGGCTTTCGGTAAATCGAATTTTGTCCTCTTTTTTGTTGGCAAAATAATCTGCTGCATAGGCCAATAATACGACCATGGCCAAGGTAGACGTCTGGAACGACATGCCTATAACTGGGATGTTAAGCCAACGGCTTGCGTTAGCGCCTTCTATGGTGGTGCCTTGAAAAGCAGTGAACAATAATAAAATTACTACAACAGGTATCCCCAATTTGGCCAAGCCAGAGAAATACTTAAATGGAATGAGGTGAACGGCATACATGATCACCCAGCCCACGCAAACAATGGCGACATGCTTTAATAAATGTCCAAATACAGAACCAGAACCCACCGCATAGACCAAGTTTGAGCTTGCGCTATACACAGGAAGAAAAGAGAAAATGGATAGCAAAACCACTATTCCCCAAATAGATTTATCTCCCAACAAGTACTGACTAATTTTCATGTTTATAATTTTCTCACCGCTTCTTTAAATTGATCTCCTCTGTCTTCATAATTTTCAAACAAGTCAAAGCTTGCACAGGCAGGCGACAACAATACGGCATCTCCCTGTGAAGACAAATTGTAAGAAGCCTTAACAGCATCATCCATGTTTTTTGCCTCGATCAAAACGTTTACTACAGACGAAAAAATGTCTATTATTTTATTGTTGTCTACGCCCAAACAAACAATGGCTTTTACTTTTTCATGCACCAAGGGCAATAAGCTCGAATAGTCATTGCCCTTGTCTACACCCCCAACAATCCAGATGGTGGGTTTGAACATGCTTTCAAGCGCATAAAAAGTGGCATTGACATTAGTTGCTTTTGAATCATTGATATAGGCTACTTTGAGTATATTCACCACATGCTCCAACCGGTGGGCTGCGCCTTGAAAGGTTTGCAGACTAGCCTGAATATCTTGATCGCGTAATTGAAATAACTGCGCAATGGTCGCGGCAGCCATGGCATTTTTGGCGTTGTGTCGCCCAAGTAAAGAGGGATTGTTAACTTTGAACATAGCGTTTTTGTTAGCGTAATTATAGGGGTGCTGCTGGGCTTTGATATTTAGCTCTGCGACACCCGCATTAATGTTATCATCTTCAGCCTCATATAGAAAATGATCTTCTTCTGTTTGATTTTTAGTGATGTTAAACTTGGTAGCGCAATAATCTTTAAATGAGTTGTCATAGCGATTCAAATGGTCTGGGCTGAGATTTGTTATGACCGCAATATGTGGGTGGAATTTCTTGATGTGCTCAAGTTGAAAGCTGCTTATTTCCAATACGTATACATCGTGTTTGTCTTGCAAAAGTGCTTGGGCAAAACTGTTGCCAATATTTCCAGCCAAGCCTGCGTCAATCCCACCATCAGAAAGCAAGTGATGCGTGAGCATTGCTGTGGTTGTTTTGCCATTGCTACCCGTAATGCCAATTAGGGTGGCATCGGTATAATTACTCGCAAATTCAATCTCAGAAACCATAGCGATTTCGGCTGCCACAATATCTTTAATTACAGCAACTGTATTGGGAATACCTGGGCTTTTAACCACAAGTTCGGCTTTAAGAATTTCATTCATGGTGTGACCGCCTTCCTCATAGCGCACGCCAATGGTTTCAAATGCTTTCTTGGCCGCAGCAGTAAGCATGCCAGCGTCAGAAACAAAAACATCCCAGTTGTTGTGTTTTGCCAAGGTTGCAGCCCCTATTCCACTCTCTCCACCACCAAGTACGACCAGCTTTTTCATTATCTTATTTTAAGGGTTACAAGGCTAATAATGGCCAACATGATGGCAATAATCCAAAAACGACTCACGATTTTACTTTCGTGATATCCCAGTTTTTGAAAGTGATGGTGCAGGGGAGCCATTTTAAAAATACGTTTGCCAGCACCTTGTCTTTTTTTAGTGAACTTAAAATAGGATACTTGAAGTATCACAGATAGATTTTCAATAAGAAAGACCCCACACAATACAGGAATGAGCAATTCTTTGCGAACAACAAGTGCCAGTACGGCGATAATACCGCCTATGGTTAAACTACCCGTATCACCCATAAATACTTGAGCGGGGAATGCATTATACCACAAAAAACCAACGAGCGCTCCCACAAAGGCTGCCACAAAAACAACCACCTCACTTACATCAGGAATGTACATGACATTGAGGTAGTCAGCAAAAATGATATTTCCCGAAACCCAAGCAAATAGCCCAAGCGTGAGCACTGCAATCGAAGCTGTTCCAGCTGCAAGACCATCTACACCATCCGTAAGGTTTGCCCCATTTGATACAGCGGTAACTATAAAGATGACTGCCGGTATAAAAATCAACCAAGCGTAGTCTCTTGCGCCCGCTCCTGCCCATCCAATAATATCTCCGTAGTCAAACTCGTTATTTTTCAACAACGGAATCGTCGTTTTTATCGACTTTTCTTCTCGTAAAAAGCTCTCGCCGTCAATGGCTTTTTGTTTTATGGTTACACCAGGATGAAAATATAACGTAGCACCTATAATCACTCCAAGAGTAATTTGCCCAACAATCTTAAAACGTCCTTTAAGGCCTTCTTTATCTTTTCGTTTGATCTTAAGGTAGTCATCAGCAAACCCAATTACACCCATCCAAACAGTGGTGACTATTAGCAGTATGATGTAGATATTGTCCAGTTTTGTGAGCAGTAAAACAGGAATTAGTGTCCCAAAAATGATCATCAAACCACCCATAGTGGGCGTTCCTGCCTTTTCCTTTTGACCCTCTAAACCCAAGTCGCGAATGCTTTCACCCATTTGATAGTGTTGGAGCATTGCGATAATACGTTTTCCAAGCAGAGCCGTTACCAACAAAGAAAAAATAATGGCTACCGCCGATCTAAAAGTCAGATATGAAAATAATGATGCTCCTGGAAACTGATAGGCACGCTCTAAATATTCAAACAAATAGTACAACATTATCTTTTGGATTTAAGGTTTTGTTTTAGCTCTTGCATATCATCAAAAGGGAGGCGTTCTCCGTTCTGATCTTGATAGGTTTCGTGTCCTTTACCAGCGACTAAAATGATGTCTTGATCTTGTGCCATGTTACAGGCTGTTTTTATGGCTTGGGCACGGTTCAAGACAGTTAGATGTTTTTTATTTGACTCCATCGGAACACCCGCAAGCATCTCGTTGATGATCAGGTTTGGATCCTCGTTTCGGGGGTTATCTGATGTGAAAATAGTCATGTCGCTTTTGGCAACAGCGGCCTTGGCCATAAGTGGTCTCTTGGCTTTGTCTCTGTTACCACCACAGCCCACAACCGTGATTAGTTTTTCGTTACGCGTACGCAATGCGGTTATGGTGTCCAGTACTTGCGCCAATGCATCGGGCGTATGGGCATAATCCACAATGGCCGTAACTTGTCTGTCGGTATGCACAATTTGAAACCTTCCGGCGGCGCCTTTAATGGTACTTAAGACAGGTAGAAAATCGCTTTGCTCAATATCAAGGAGTTCGGCTATGGCATAAACACTGATAAAATTGGATGCATTGAATGTGCCAACCAAGGGGGTCCATACTTCGTTGTGCTGCAACTTCAACAACATGCCCGAAAAATCTTTTTCCAATACTTTAACATGAAAATCAGCAACTAACTTTAAACCAAAATAATGTTTGGAAGCCTTGGTGTTTTGCAACATGTAATGTCCGTTTTTGTCATCGGCGTTGGCAAGCGCAAAAGCAGTAGAAGCAAGTCCGTCAAAGAATATTTTTTTAATGTCTCGATAGGATTTATAATCCTTGTGATAATCCAAATGGTCGTGCGAAAGATTGGTGAATATACCGCCAGAAAAGTGAAGGTTTGCTATTCGGTCTTGGTCTATTCCGTGGGAAGACACTTCCATAAAACAGTGTGTTACTCCGGCCTCTACCATTTCGCTTAAATGCTTATTGATGGTCAACGGGTCGGGTGTCGTGTGTTTACTTGGTAAGATTTTTTTATGGATTATAACCTCAACCGTAGACAGCAGGCCCGTTGCAAATCCCATCTTATCAAATAGTTGATAAGCCATGGTTGCCACGGTGGTTTTACCGTTGGTTCCCGTTATGCCAATCAGTTTTAATGCCTTGCTTGGTGTGTCGTACCACTGCGAAGCTACAGTCGACAAGGAGTGGCGGGTATTCTCGCACAAGACATAGACAACCTTATCCGCCAAAAAATCTGGGAACTGCTCACATAAAACAGCAACAGCGCCATTCTTAACAGCATCATTTATGTACGCATGACCATCGTGGTGCGTGCCTTTGATGGCTACAAAAAGAGATTGATGGATTACCCCTCTGGAATCGAAAGCAACGCCACTGATTTGAACAGCCGTGCTACCCGAAACGGTTTTCAAGGGCACGCCAAACAATATGTCTTTTAGCTGCTTCATGATAGCGTTAGTGTTACTTTTTTTGTTTTGTTAAGAGCTGCACCCGGTCGTTGCGATTGTCGCTTTACCTTGCCCTTACCTTTAAGCATTACCTCTATTCCCAAGCTTTCGAGTACGGTCACTGCGTCCATGGCTGGCCATCCACGGAGGTCAGGCATTTTTTCTTGATGATATTCATTGGCAATATCTGGCTTTGGTGCTGCTAAGTCAGCAACTTTGTTTAAGTCGAGAGTGGTGTATTTTGGTATGTCGTGGATAACTGCCTGTGCAATTTGTTTCACCACTGGTGCAGCAACCACGTTGCCGTAATAACCAATTTTCTTGTTGGGCTTGTGCACCACAACGATGCAAGAATAGGTCGGATTATGTGCAGGAAAATACCCCACAAAGCTAGCAACGTACTTAACGTCATCTGTGGTATAGTCAATTTGGCAGGTTCCCGTTTTGCCAGCAATGGATAGCTTTTCATCGTAAATATTATGAGCGGTTCCCCATTTATTTTTTACCACTCCTTCCAAAAGGTGTTGCAGTTTGCTTATGGTTTCTTGCGAGCAAATTGCGGGATTAATCACTTGTTTGGGATGCGATTTGATATTTTTACCATCCAGTGTTTTTACTGCCGAAACAAATCGCGGCATTACCAATTCGCCATTGTTGGCAACTGCATTGTAGTAGCTCAAGGTTTGAAGCGGTGTAAGCATTACGCCGTAGCCAAACGCCATCCACGGCAGGTCTAAACCGTCCCAGTCGGCGTCCTTGGGATGCGGTATTTTGGGCAGCCCCTCACCTGCAATGGCTACACCCAGAGGTTTGTCCAACCCCATGGCCAACAGCCTGTCTGTGAACTTTGAAGGGTTCTCTTTATAGTTTTCGTAAATCAGTTTAACAACCCCAGTATTGGACGAGCTTTCAAAAACCCTGCTTGCTGGAATAATACCATAACCACCATGCTTGGAATCTCTGACGTGATACTTCCTGTAAAAAGTAAGCTTTCCTTTTTCGGTATCTACCATGGTCATGGTATCAATTACCTTGTCTTCAAGGGCAGCCATCATAGAAAACAACTTAAAAGTAGAGCCGAGCTCATGTGACTCGCCAACTGCGTAATTTAATTTTTCATAATACTTATCCCCGTCTGTTCTACCAAGGTTTGCAATGGCTTTAATGGCACCCGTTTTAGTTTCCATTACCACAACTGTTCCATGCTCTGCTTCGTATTTTTCTAAAGAAGATAGCAAGGCATGGTGGGCAACATCTTGTAAGTTGGTATCAATCGTGGACCAAATATCCAACCCATCGATGGGTTCTTGTTGATATTCGTTTGTTAGGGGTTTCCATTGTTGTTTGGCAATGCGCTGTCGTAATTGACGTCCAGGCTGACCGCGCAAGGTGGTTCCATAAGCACCCTCAAGTCCTACTTTGATATAAGTGCCGTCTGGTTTTTTCTGTTCATAGCCTAAGGTGCGTTCAGCAATTTTGCCAAGCGGAAAGTCACGTACAAATTTGCGCTCTACTATCAAACCTCCGCGAATGCCACCCAATCGGAACATGGGAAATGACTTGATGCGCTGATAGTCATCAAATGGCAGGCGACGCCCTATAAGCTGGTATCTGCTTTTGTTTTTACGCGCTTTCACCAACAAGTTGCGGTAATACCGCTTTGACTTTTCAAACAACGTAGCAAGCGAGTCGCTCAAGGCGTTTACGTTTTTGTCAAACACACGCTGACTTACCGTAACCGCATCAAAGTGTATGGAATATTTTGAAACAGATGTCGCCAAGAGACTGCCGTCATCGGAATAAATATTCCCTCTTACAGGAACAATTTCAAAATTTTGAATGCTGCGTTTTTCTGCTAATTCACGGTACTTGTCTCCTTGATTGAGCTGTAATGATACCAGTCGATACCCCACACTTACGCCAAGTGCGAAAAGCACAAAAACAACCAAGTAGGTGCGAGACATCATGTTCTTCTGCTTACTCATCTGATTGAATTGTGATTTTTATGGGTGCCTTATCTGGCGGGAAAATCCCTTGGTTTTTTAAAGCGCTTGCCAACTGAGTTTCCATCCTTTTATGCATCACCTTTTTACGAACCGATACAAACTCGCTGCGAATAGCTTGAAGCTCTTTGTTTGCTTGTGCAATTTGCACCACTTTTTGATCTACTTGGTGGGAGGCAGTAATCATCAGTCCTGCGAGAAAAAAGACAAACAGGATAAACCGCCAGTTTTTTGATGCGCCCTCTTGCACCAAAAAAGTTCCTTTCAGCAGATTTAAGATTCCTGTTTTCATAAGCGTTGCGCTATGCGCAATTTTGCACTTCGTGCTCTGTTATTTTGTTTAATTTCTTCTTTTTCAGGAACCACCAGACCTCCGCATTTTTTAAAATACAATGTGGGGTTTCCAAAGTCATCCTTCGCTGGTTCGTTATCAAAATTTCCGTTTTGAATGTACCTTTTGACCATTCTGTCTTCAAGTGAGTGGTAACTGATTACGCTCAACCGCCCACCCGATTTTAAGACGTCTTTGGATTGGGTTAAAAAGGATTGCAATAATTCAATTTCTTTATTGACTTCCATCCGTAGGGACTGGTAAATCTTGGCCATTAGCTTGTAGTCGTTCTCTTTGGGCAAAACCTGACGCAACACCTCGTTGAGTTGCATGGTGGTTGCGATTTCGTCTGGTCTGTGTTGCACAATTAGACTAGCTATTTTTTTTGCGTTGCGCAGTTCTCCGTAGGCAAATAGCAAATCTGCCAGTGCTGATTCGCTAAAGGTATTGACGATTTCTTTTGCTGTGAGCTCTTGTTGCTGATTCATGCGCATGTCTAGCGGCCCATCAAAACGAATGGAAAAACCACGATCTGGGGTATCGAACTGATGCGAAGACACGCCTAAGTCAGCAAGAATACCATCTACTTTATCAATTTTATGAAATTTCATAAAGCGTTTTAAATAGCCAAAGTTTTGGGGAATAAGTGTAAAGCGACTGTCGTCTATGGCATTGCGTTGCGCATCCTGGTCATGGTCAAAAGCAAACAGTTTGCTCTGGCTGTCCATGTTGTCTAAGATTTCTTGGGAGTGACCACCCCCGCCGAAAGTTGCATCTATGTAAACCGAAGCAGGACATATGTTCAATCCTGAGACAGACGCAGCAAGCAAAACGGGTCTATGATACATCGTCTCCATCGTCTCCCATTACGTCTTCTGCCAAGACAGCAAGATCAACAGCTGCTTCGTCAATTGCTTTTTCATAGCGCTCTTTATCCCATATTTCTATGATATTTACTGCCGCAGAAAGCACTACAGCTTTCTCAATACCGGCAAATAGTGCTAAATCACGGGGAATAAGCAGTCTGTCTATGGCATCGAGTTCAACAACCTTAACCCCAGCCGTGAAGCGCCGTATGAAATCGTTATTTTTTTTCTTAAACCTGTTGAGCTTGTTCACCTTGGACATCAATGCATTCCATTCTTGTAGAGAATACAGCTCTAGGCATGGCTGAAAGACAGCACGCTTGACAACAAAAGCCTCCTGACGGGCCGCAGCCAACTGCTTGGAAAGGGCTATGGGGATTTTAACCCGCCCCTTGGGGTCTGCTTTACACTGATATGTTCCAATTAAATGCGACAAGGCTTATGGTTTTTACCCTTAGGTATGAATCAAAATTACATATAATTTCCCACATTATACCACATTATACCACTTTGTTAATAATTTCTTCCACATTGACTTATAGAGCGTATAGTTGTCTTAAAATCAACTTTTTATAAGTGATTGTTTATGCTAAAACCGCAAAAATTAAACAACTTTCAATTTTACAAACAGCTTTCTTAATGTAATTTGCTTGGGGTTTATTTACCTATATTTGTCTCTGATTTGACAATATGCACAATTCTCTAAAAGTATCTGGGCGCTACTCCTACTACGAAAAAGGCGAGGGAGCTCCGCTTGTTATTCTTCATGGTTTAATGGGAGGCTTGAGCAATTTTGGCGGAGTTGCGGCGCAGTTCTCAACTGCTGGTTACAAAGTTCTTATCCCTGAACTGCCATTATATGATTTGCCGTTGTTAAAGACCAACGTGAAGCAATTTGCAATATATCTTCGTGATTTTATCACGCACTTGGGTGAAGAAAAAGTAATTTTAATTGGGAATTCGCTGGGTGGTCACATCGGTCTATTACACACCAACCTCTTTCCAGAAAAAGTCAAAGGACTGGTTATTACGGGGAGCTCTGGGCTGTATGAAAACGCCATGGGAGAAAGCTATCCGAAACGTGAAGATTACGAATACATAAAGAAGAAAACACAAGATGTTTTTTACGATCCAATCATTGCTTCCAAAAAAGTTGTGGATGATGTGTTTGAGACCGTTAATGACAGAAAAAAACTTATCAAAATCTTAACCATTGCCAAAAGTGCTATTCGCCACAATATGGCCAAAGATTTACCAAACATCAAAGTGCCTACAGGTATTATTTGGGGCAAACAAGATGCTGTTACCCCACCAAGCGTTGGAGAAGAGTTCCACAGGCTTCTTCCCGATTCTACTTTATATTGGATTGACAAATGTGGACATGCACCCATGATGGAGCATCCAGATACGTTTAACAATATTCTTTCAGGCTGGCTAAACGAAAATAATTTGTAATCATGCGTGTCAAAAGCGCGTCTTTTGTGATCAGTAACGCTAAGGTATCCGATTGCCCAAAGTCGTCATTACCCGAATTTGCTTTTATAGGTAGGTCAAACGTTGGTAAATCGTCTTTAATCAACATGCTAACTGGTCGCAAGCAGCTTGCCAAAACATCTGGAAAGCCCGGAAAAACCCAACTCATCAATCACTTTTTGATCAATAAAAATTGGCATCTTGTTGATTTACCCGGATACGGCTATGCCCATGTTTCCAAAAAAACCAAAAAAGAATTTCAAAGCTATATCACTTCTTATTTCTTGGAGCGCAAGCAACTCATAAATGCTTTTGTGTTGATTGACATCCGGCACGAGCCGCAAGCCATAGATTTGGAGTTTATGGAATGGATGGGAGCCCGACAAATTCCTTTTTCCATCATTTTCACAAAAGCCGATAAATTGTCTGAAAGTAACATTGACCCAACGGTTAGCGCCTATTTAAACGTCATGCTGGAAGGAATTTGGGCAGAAACACCTCAGCATTTTATCACTTCCACTACTGCAATCAAAGGCAAAGAAGAAGTGTTGGCGTATTTGGAATCGCTGCTTTAATCTCCCTTTTTAACATCCTTAAGGTTTCGCTCACTTGCGAAAAAATCACAGAACTGCTGCATGGCCTCTCCTATCTGTACATCATCAGTTGCTTTGAGGTATGACGCGTGAATTCCAACCAATGTTTGATGAACAAAAACTTGCATTTGATCCACTGGCATTTCTTTTGACCACAAATCAATTCGTGCGCTTTCCTGGGTATCCTTATCCCATGTGCTTAGGAAAAAGGCTTCCATAGACTTTGCTTTCACTCCGCCATCTGGCGCAGACCACTCCATGGCTTCGGGTGTGTTGTTTTCGTCTAAGGTAACCGTCAAGGTAATTTGTGTTTTTCGTTTCATCTTAAGGATTGTATTTTGATTTTTTTAAAATTTCTTGAGGCGAAGCAGCAAGTATTTCTTGCAAGGACTCTCCGGTTCGTTTTTGATATTTTTTTAGCATTTGATAGCCAATCCACTGTCCTATCCTTCCGGGGGAATCTACATCCAGATATGAATAAAATTTGCTGTATGGACTTGAAAGTAAAAAGCGAAATGACAAATTTTCGTCTGTGGAAAACAAGAGTTCGTTATCGATAAAATAGCGCCAAACTTCAGCTTGGTGTGTGTTTGCCCACTCCCATTGTGCTGTTGTGTATTGTATGTGCTGATGGTCTTCCGTAGCGGGTGCCAAATAATCATGAAGCAACAGACGCTTGCCGTGATGTACCATTTGATCCAAAAAGGTTCTGCCGCTTGGACCTGGAACAAATCTTGGTGCAAGTGCATCGACGATTTCAGCCTCTAAATGGTCTAGTGTCAGTTTGTTTTTGATGTACGTTGGAATACCATCATACAAAGGGTGATCTACGCCTAAATAGGTGTCAATCGAAATCAACAACAGCTTGTCTGCATGCACAGCTCTAAGCGAATAGTCAACATCTGTTAGCAAGGAAATAGCCGTTTGGGGCAGATTTTCATCTGAAAAATAGTAGTTGGCATACTGAAGTACTCGCTTAACACGATACTTCAAATTGTTTTTTGGAATTGTTTTGGTTGCGTCAAACAGCAGTTGCTGCAACGAATCGCTGCGCTTTTCGAGCCATACCGCATCAGGTGTTTGAATTGGGAAAAAAAACGGGAATTGGGCCTTGATATCTTTTAAGGGAACATCCAAATCTCCGAAAAAAAGCGTTTCAAATGAAACGTAGTCTAGGGGAATTTCTTCAAGATCGACAGGCTTTGGGTGGGTTGATGTGTTACAAGAAACCATTAAAAAAAAAATTACAACCAACAACCCTTTCAATTGCAGAAAAAATATTTTAATTTTACGATAGTTATCCTTATACATAATGAGCATAAAGATACAAATGCTATGAAAAACAAAGAAGTAATTAATCACATTGTAAATTGGCTTAAAAGCTATGCACAAGACAACAAGATGAAGGGATTTGTTGTGGGTGTTTCTGGTGGAATTGATTCTGCCCTAACATCAACTTTGTGTGCTAAAACAGGACTCCCAACATTATGCTTGGAAATGCCCATAAAACAACAACAAAATCAGCTTGACCGTGCGCAGGACCACATCAATTGGTTGCGCAAGCAGCACGCCAATGTAGCGGAAAAAGTGGTCTTATTATATCCTGTTTTTGATGCTTTATCCAAAGCCGTAGAGGCTGATGAACAAAAAAATGAAGACTTATTGTCACTAACCAATACACGAGCTAGACTACGCATGGTAACACTCTATTATTATGCTGCATGTAAACGCTATTTGGTTGCGGGCACAGGAAATAAGGTTGAGGATTTTGGTGTGGGTTTTTATACCAAATACGGAGATGGCGGTGTTGATTTAAGCCCAATAGCTGACCTTTCAAAAACACAAGTACGCGCATTGGCAAGTACTTTGGGTGTAAACGAAAAGATTTTAAGTGCGCCTCCAACAGATGGTCTTTGGGATGATGGCAGAAATGACGAACAGCAATTGGACGCCACCTATGAACAATTGGAGTGGGCGATGACGCAGCATGCAGCAGGAAAATCTCCAGCAGATTTTGTAGGAGAAAACGCACGTGTTTTAGAGGTTTTTTTGTTACATCACAACGCCAACAAACACAAAATGCAACCCATACCAGTTTGCACTATTCCTGAGCATCTACTATAGCTATATAACAACCGTTTTTCGCAAAATTTATTTTTATATCTATCAAAGTTGATTTTTTACTAATTTTATGTTTAACTAATAATTCATGATTCGCGTATATGTAGCTGATGCACACCCAATCGTTCACAAAGGCCTAAAAGCCGTATTTCGCAATTCGAACGAAATCCGTATTGTAGGAAAGGGACTTTATTACCGTGATTTGGTTGATTATCTACAATCGAAGAAAGTAGATATCGTTGTCCTAGAAATTGAACTTCCTGGGTTTGAGGAAATCCGCACACTGCGCAGACTTAAAGATCAGTACACGAAAGTAAGCTTCTTGGTATTTACTGCGCTAAGCGAAGAGATTTATGCCATGAGTGCGCTCAAATATGGCGCATCGGGGTTTTTGTGCAAGGACAATCCTTTGAATAAAATCAAAGACGCTATCTTGAAGATAAGTACTGGAGGTGTTTATATCACCAACGAGCTGGCTGAACACATGGCCTTTAATGAAACAGGCGCCAATCCACGTGCGTTGATCAACCAGTTATCTGAACGAGAAATTCAAGTGCTACGTCTTTTAGTTAATGGAAAGCGTAATAAAGAAATTGCTATATCATTCAGTATCAGCGACAAAACAGTAAGTACTTATCGCTCAAGGCTGATGAAAAAACTTAAAGTCAAAAATCTTGTTGAGATGCTAAATAAGCTTCAGCATATAGATTTAGACATGTACTAAACCACTCGATTTAAACGACTGCTTAATACCGCTCTGAGTTTGTGATACTGCACGATTTCCTCTAAAAGTTCCACGTGATGACTGTCAATATCATCGGCACTATTGGTTTGTAATGCAGTAACCTTTTCATCAATAAGCTGACATCTAAATCGCAAAATTACTTCGTGAATCCATCTGGCCAAGTTGGCTTTTTTATTTTTTATGTAGATGTTTTTTCGCTCCCAATCGTGAAGGATATGCAGTTCATCTTCAAGCAATAAGTCTGAAACTTCTAACGCCAGATTTGGATCCAAATTAGCCACAAAAGTATCCATATGAATTACCCCTTTTTCGTTTAAAGCAACCAGTACTTTAGAATACAATCCTTTAAACACAGCGGTAGAAAAGGCAATTTCGTCTTGCTGCAAATCCAAATATATTTTTTCAAAAACACGCGCTGTAATTTTTGAGGTGACCAGGGAAAGTTCGCCAGATTTTTCATCGGTTTTTAAAATCGGTTCTTCAAATTCAACTTCTTCATGACCGTGTAGCAATAAGATTTTGATGATGTCTTTCTCCAGTTCAAAGCGGGTACTAACGGTAGCAATTTTTTGCTCTTGCGGAACCACAGACATGGGCTGACTAGGGGCATGCCTTACCAGTTTAGATGCCTTTTTTTGAGATATTTGCGCCAAGGTTGCAAACAAAACCTCCTCGCTAATTTCCATCAAGGAAGCACATGATTTAACATATACCTCTTGTTTGATTCGATCTGGAATTTTCGCAATACTTTGTACCATATCACGTGTGGTTTCAGCCTTTTTAAGCGGGTCTTGCGCAGCCTCATCAACAAGTAATGCAGCCTTAAACTGAATAAAATCCTTGGCGTTGTTGGTTAGAAAATCACGCACCTCTTCAAAGCTGTTTTCACGAGCAAAGCTGTCTGGATCTTCTCCTTCTGGAAACATACAAACACGCACATTC
>MDTG01280742.1_pt1 | contig 17164 bp, 18 predicted proteins | sample 811421 | NCBI WGS metagenome assembly MDTG01 (sample SAMN05326645, study PRJNA326480) | marine metagenome | isolation source: seawater | place: Pacific Ocean: South East | collected 2011
AAAAAATCCCAAAAAACATATAACAATTGACTCAATAAGAGAATTTCGAGAACTTACGGAAATTAAAATTAATTCAAAAGAGTCTGGATTACTAATGATCGGCGGGGGTGTACCGAAAAACTTTATTCAAGATACTGTTATATGTGCTGAGTTATTGGGTAAAGAGGTTGGAATGCATAAATATGCAATACAGATAACAGTAGCAGACTCTAGGGATGGGGCGTGCAGCAGCTCTACTTTGAAAGAAGCGAGTTCATGGGGAAAAGTAGATAAAACTAGAGAGCAAATGGTCTTTGCAGAAGCTACTAGTGTATTACCATTAATCGCTAGCGATGCTTACCATCATGGTGAATGGAAAAAAAGAGTAAGAAAAAACTTTTCAAAAATATTTTTGTAAAATGGCAATAAAAACTAAAGTTGGACTTCTGCAACTTAAAATTCATAAAAAAAAAGACTTAAATATTAAAAATGCAATTAGCAAAATAAGATATGCAGCTAAAAAAGGTGCTAAAATTATATGTACACCTGAATTATTTTTATTCGAATATTTTTGCAAAACTGAAAGTCATTCAAATTTTAAATATGCAGAAAAAATACCTGGTAAAATGACGAATGTATTTTGTAGATTGGCAAAAGAGTTAAAAATAATACTTATAATATCTCTATTCGAAAAAAAAATTTCTGGCTTGTATTACAATACATGTATTACAATTAACGATGAGGGTAAAATAATATCTAAATATAGAAAAATGCATATACCTGACGACCCTGGTTATTACGAAAAATTCTATTTTTCACCGGGTGATCTTGGTTTTAAAAATACGAAAACTAAACATGGTGAAATTGGAACATTGATATGTTGGGACCAATGGTTCCCCGAGGCTGCAAGACTTACAGCTTTAAAAGGATCTGAAATAATATTTTTTCCAACAGCTATTGGATGGCATCCTAAAGAAAAAAGGAAGTACGGAAAAACACAATTAGACTCGTGGATAACAATTCAGAAATCCCATGCAATTGCAAATGGAATATTTGTTGTTGCAGTAAATAGAGTTGGATATGAAAAAAAAGGTAATAGAAAAATAGAATTTTGGGGACATTCATTAGTTATTGATCCAAATGGTAAAATTATTGCTAAATTAAAATCAAAAGAAGAGAATGTATTAGTTTGTGATATTGATTTTGATAAGGTTGATAATGCAAGACAACATTGGCCATTTTTGAGAGACAGACGTATAGATGCATACAAAAGTTTGATCAGAAACTCTAAGGATGACTAGTAGTTTATCTAAGCTTGGTTTCAGAATGCCGGCTGAATGGGAAATCCAAGACTCTATCTGGATAACATGGCCATACAATAAAAATGATTGGCCAGGATTATATGAATATATACCTCAAATAGTTGCAAAAATTATTGCCGCTATATCTAAAAAGCAAAAAGTTAATTTAGTTATTAAAATTGATGAAAAGGTTTTTAAATTAAAAAAATTTCTTAAATGTTTTAGTACTAATGTTAAAAATATAAGATTCTTTAAAATACCTTCTAATAGAATTTGGATAAGGGATTTTGGTCCAATTTATTTAATCAACAAAAAAAGAAAAAAAAAGGTAATTATAAATTTTGCATTTAATGGTTGGTCAAAATATAAAAATTTCGAAAAAGATAATTCTGTTAATAATATAATTTCACAAATTACTAAAATTAAAAAAATTGAACCTAGATTTAAACTTGGAAGAAAATTAAAAAAATTGGTTTTAGAGGGAGGCGCAATCGATGTAAACGGAATGGGATCAATTTTGTTAACCGAAGAGTGTTTATTAAGTAAGATTCAGCAGCGAAATATCGGTGTTAATAAAAGAATGTATGAAAAAATTCTGTCAGATTTTTTAAATGTTAAAAATTATATTTGGTTAAAAAAAGGAATTAAAGGGGATGATACTCATGGACATATAGACGATATAAGTAGGTTTGTAGACTCAAATACTATAATGACTGCAATCGAAAATGACAGAAAAGATGAAAATTATAGAATTTTAAAACAAAATTATAACATTTTAAAAAAAGCAAAAAATTTAGATGGAAAAAAATTTAATATAATAAAAATTCCAATGCCAAGGCCAATTTTTATACAAAACATTAGAGTGCCCGCAAGCTACTTAAATTTTCTTATTTGTAATAAAATTATTTTACTACCACTATTTAATGATACTAATGACAATAAAGTAATTAGCATTTTCAAAAAATTCTTTAAAAGTAGAAAAGTAATCGGTGTAGATTGTAGAAAATTGATATGGGGTTTTGGTGCAATACATTGCATGACTTTACAAGAGCCAAAAATTTAACATTATATTGGTTTCAATGTACCTAACAAAAGTCTAAAAGGTATTAACATAATAAGTGCAACAAATACTTTAACGCTTAAATCACCAAGAGATAATGTTATCCAAGGTACCCCAGTCGCATAAAATGAAATTGAAAAGAATAGAAATGTATCAACAGTAGAGCCAACTAAAGAAGATGCAAGCGGAGCAATAAACCAGTTTTTTTTTCTAAGCTTGTCAAAAACTTGAACGTCAAGAAGTTGGGCAACTAAAAAAGCCGTGCCAGAACCAATTGCAATCCTAACTGAAATTAGATCTGCAAAATTTGTTGAAAATAATAGAGTAAAGCCTACTCCAATAGCAAAACCTACATATACAATCTTTCTTGCTGCTATTTTACCATATGATCTGTTTGCTAAATCAGTAATTAAAAAAGCTATTGGATAACTGAATGCTCCATAGGTAAGAATTTCTTGAAGACCGTAATATTTAATTGGAAATTGAACAAGGAAATTTGAGGTCAATACCACAAGACCCATTAAAAATGATAAAATTATAAAGATTTTATTCACTAGGCTGTTTTATTAATAATTGTTTTTTTTAATTTTTTTAATCTTAAGGATAAATATTTTGATTTTACAGATTTGAGAAATTCATCAAAGCTACCTTTTTTGTCGACAGACCTCACTCCTGCGTTAGAAACTGTTAATTTTAAATTCCTTTTTAAAATATTACTTTTGAATTTCACTTTTTTTAGATTTGGTTGAAATTTTCTTTTTGTTTTATTATTAGCATGGCTAACATTATGACCCTTCAAAGGTGCCTTTCCAGTTAATTCACATTTTTTAGACATAAAATGCTTATATAGAATTTAGTAGACCTGTCGTCAAGGTGATTTTTTTGATCCAATGATTTCTTTTATATTTTTAATTCCATTTTTATCCAAAATCTTGATTAACTCCTCATTTATTTGTAAGGCAATTTTTGGACCTTTGTAAACCATTCCTGTATAAAGCTGAACTATTGTCGCTCCATTAGTCATTTTCTCAAAAACACCACGTGCTGAGTCAACTCCTCCCACTCCAATTATCAGAATTTTTTTTCCGATTAATTTATAGAAACTATTAATTACATTATTTGTAATTTTTTCGATTGGTTTACCTGATAAACCGCCTTTTTCAATTCTATTTATATTTTTCAGTGTATCTCTATTTTTATCAGTTGAGTTAGAAATGATTGCTATTTCAATGTTATTTTCAATTAAGATTTCTGATACACTTTCAACTTGGTTAAATGTCAAATCCGGAGAAATTTTAACCGCAATTGGAACTTCGCTATTTATATATTTTTTTTCTTTATTAATAGCTTTAATCAAATTGCTCAATTCCCCTTTTTCATGAAAATCTCTCAAATTATCAGTATTAGGTGATGAAATATTTATTGTAATATAATCTGCAAGATTACAAAATTTTTTAAAGCATGATACATAATCATCAATCCTATTGATAGAATCTTTATTAGGCCCAATGTTTATTCCAAGCAGTCCTCTTGGGCTATTTTTTTTTATTCTTGAAAAAACGTTTTCAGATCCTTTATTATTAAATCCTAATCTATTAATAAGAGCCTCATCTTCCTCAAGTCTAAAAACTCTTGGCTTAGGATTTCCAAATTGCGGTTTTGGGGTTACCGTGCCTACCTCAACAAATCCAAATCCAAGATTGAAAAGAGAGTTATAAACTTCAGCATTTTTATCGAAACCAGCGGCCACTCCTACTGGTGAATAAATTTTTTTGTTAAATATAGATAATTCTAATTTAGGCGTTTTTTTTAAATTTACGGGGGGTAAATTTCCTAATTTTAGAGCCTTAATTGCCATTGAGTGTGCAATTTCAGGATTTAATTTAAATATTAAAGGTCTTAAAACATCAAACATTTTGTAATTTATTTTTAATTAATTGAATAGTTTCCTTTAAACCAAAAAAACTTATAAAGAAACCCATCCTAGGCCCATTTTCGTCCCCAAATACTACTTGATATATTAACTTAAACCAATCTCTTAAATTTTCTTTATATCCGTTTTCTTTTCCAGCTGTATAAATATTAGTCTGAATTTCTTCAGGAGACATTTTTTCATCACACTTTTCAAGAATTTTAACTAATTCATTAAGTGCTATTTTTTCCTCTTCATTTGGTTTTTTATAATTTTTTGTTTTTTTAATTACTTCGTCAAAATACTTTATTGCGTATCCAACTAATTTATCAAATTCGGGGCAATTTCTCTCATCGATGCTTGGCTTATATTTTTTAACAAACTTCCAAAGTACATCTTTTGAAGATGCGTTACTTGTTTCAACTAAGTTTAAAAGCATAGAGAAACTCATTATAATTTCTTCTTTTGGTATTTTACCATTATGAACGTGCCATAGAGGATTTAATAGTAGTTGTGATTGATCTTGTGATCTTCCCTTCTCAATAAAGCTAAAGTAGTCATCTACTGCCTTGGATACTATCTCATTATAAAGTTTTTTAGCTCTTTTAGGATTTTGGTACATAAAAAATGACAAGCTTTCTGGTGATGCATACATTAACCATTTGTCAATTGTTATACCATTGCCTTTTGATTTAGAAATTTTTTCACCCTTTTCGTCCAGAAATAATTCGTAAGCAAAACCAGTGGGACTATTTTTACCTAGTGTTTTAATAATTTTTGAAGAAAGAATTGCACTTTCAATAAGATCTTTACCATACATCTCAAAATCTACGTCTAGAGCATACCATCGCATTGCCCAGTCAACTTTCCATTGTAGTTTACAATTTCCATTTAGTATACTTGCTTCAAGATCCTTTCCATTATTTTCAAAAATAATTTTATCATTTTCATAATTTATTTCTTTTACAGGTATTTCCAAAACTTTCCCTGTATCAGGACAAATTGGTAAAAAAGGTGAATAAGTTTTTTGTCTTTCTTTGCCTAGCGTTGGAAGGATAATATTCATAATTTTATCAAAATTATTTAAAATTATTTTCAATGTTTCATTAAATGATCCGTTTTTATAAAGTTCTGTAGAACTTTTAAAAGTATATTTGAAACTAAATTTATTTAGAAAATTTTTAAGCATTTCATTGTTATGCTCACCAAAACTTTTAAATTTTCTAAAAGGATCAGGAATATGTGAGAGCGGTTTATTTAAATTTTTGATTAATATTTCTTGATTAGGAACATTTTCAGGTACTTTTCTTAAGCCATCCATGTCATCTGAGAAAGTAATTATCTCTTTTGGAAGATCGGTCAAGTGATTTAGGGCATTAACTATCATTGAAGTTCTCGCAACCTCACCGAATGTACCTATATGAGGAAGTCCACTTGGACCATAACCAGTTTGAAGTATAATTTTGCCTTTTTTCTTGATAGATTTAATTCTTTCCCTTAAAATTTTTTTTGCTTCAACGAATGGCCAAGCATTTGTTTTTTCGATTGTTTCTTTATCTAGCACAATAAATCTAAACTTTTCCTTATAAATACTATTATATTTTTTTTTAATAGAGTTGAAATTTATTTACCATAAAATATTGTCCATTCAAAATGTCCAATTACAAAACAGTTTTTTTTACGCTAGGTTTGCTGCAAATTATTTTGGGTTTATCAATGATAATCCCTGTTTTAATTCATATGGCTTATAATGAGCCATATTCTGGGTTTATTGGATCAGGAATAATATGCATAATTTTTGGGATGCTTTTTTTTCTTGCGAATCTAGACCATGATAAAAAAATAAATATTCAACAAGCATTTGTGCTTACAGCCTTATCATGGTTTAGCATAGCTATATTTGGTTCCTTGCCATTTATTTTTTCAGATTTAAATCTATCTGCAACGGATGCTTTTTTTGAGAGCATGTCAGGAATCACTACAACAGGATCGACAATTATAAATAATTTAGACAACACCCCAAAGGGTATTTTATTTTGGAGGGCAATGCTTCAATGGCTAGGAGGAATTGGTATAATAGTTATGGCTATAACTTTAATGCCAATAATGAATGTTGGAGGTATGCAATTATTCAAAATCTCCTCGAATGATAAAAATGAGAAAATATTACCAAAGACAAAAGAGATTTCTATAAGGTTGATTTATATTTACCTATTACTAACAATAGCTTGCTCAATAATTTATAAATTATGTGGTATGAATTTTTTTGATAGTTTTACACATTCAATGACTACCATAGCTACGGGAGGATTTTCTAATTATAATCAGTCAATTGGTTACTTTAATAATTTTTATATTGAAATAACGTCTATAGTTTTTATTATATCCGGAAGCATACCATTTTTAGTATATTTAAAATTTATAAATGGAGATATAAAGATTTTTATTTCTGATACTCAGATAAAATCCTTTTTTAAAATAATATTATTTTCAATTGCAATTTTATTCTTTTACCTTGCATTATCTAATCGAAGTTTTGCGGATGTAGATCTAATGTCTGTTTCTTTTAATGTAATATCTATTTTAACCGGAACTGGATATGTTACTGAAAACTTTAGTGATTGGGGAAATTTTCCTTTATTTTTTTTTCTTATACTTATGTTTATCGGTGGTTGCGCTGGCTCAACTACATGTGGAATAAAAATATTTAGAATTCAAATATTATATCAATTTTTTTCAAATCAAATAAAAAAAATGATTTATCCTCATGGAATTTTTAATATGAAATATGAAAAACAAAATATAGACGAAAAATTTATGTCATCAGTAATTACATTTATATATTTGTATATTTTGATATTTTTTATAGTGACAGCTTTATTATCTTTAACGGGACTTGATTTCGTGACATCCATATCTGCTGCAGCTACTTCAATTTCAAATGTTGGTCCTGGATTAGGGGATTTAATAGGTCCTAACGGAAATTTTTCGAGTTTATCAGATTATTCAAAGTGGATATTAAGTCTGACTATGATTCTAGGAAGATTAGAACTTTTTGCGATTTTAGTTCTGTTTTTACCCTCTTTCTGGAGGAAGTATTAAATGTTTACAAAAATTAAGTCTGAAGGTCTCTTTACATATTATTATGATATTAGGATGCTCAAGATATTACTTCTAGGTGCTATTAGTGGTTTTCCTTGGGTAATCATAGGAAGTAGTCTTTCATTGTGGTTAAAAGAAGAGGGTCTTAGCAGATCAACGATTGGTTGGGCTGGTTTAATATTCGGAGTATATGCATTTAATTATCTCTGGGCTCCTTTGATTGATAAAATAAGGGTTCCTTTTTTAACAAAAAAATTCGGTCATAGACGTAGTTGGATTTTTTTGATGCAATTAACGATATTAGTTTCACTTGTTCTTTGGAGTTTTTTGGAGCCAAGTAAAAATCTTGCATTAGTAATATTTATAGGTCTAATTATTGCAGTTGCATCATCTACTCAAGATATAACGGTAGATGCCCTAAGAATAGAACAGATTGGTGAAAAAGAAACCAGATCAATGGCTGCAGGTGCTGCAGTGGCTGTTGTAGGTTGGTGGACTGGTTACAAGTTAGGTGGTGTAATCGCATTATTTTCTGCAGATATATTTCAAAAATTTGGATTTAATAATTATTGGCAACTTACTTTTTTATTATTAATTTTATTGGTAATTTTGATGAATATTGGTTTATTTTTTATTAAAGAGAGGGAAAATTTAAACAGAACAAGGCAACAAAACAAAACTCAAACAGCTATTCAAAATAGAATTGGTTCAAGGGGTATCTATGTAAAAATATTTGCATGGATATCTGAAACTTTAGGTGGGCCTATAATAAGTTTCTTTAAAAAAAACGGAATTAGTATTGCTATTGGAATTTTAATATTTGTATTTCTTTTTAAAATTGGAGAGGCATTTTTGGGAAGAATGTCTATAATTTTTTATAAAGAGATAGGATTTTCTAAAAGTGAAATAGCTATTTACTCTAAAACGTTAGGTTGGATAACTACGGTAGTCTTCACGCTAATTGGTGGTGTTCTTGCAATGAGAACTGGTACATTGAAAACAATGTTTATCGCAGGTATTTTAATGGCTTTAACCAATCTCTTATTTTCCATTCTTTATTGGGTCGGTAAGTCAGAACTTCTTTTTGCATTTGCTGTTATTGCTGACGATTTAACTGCTGCATTTGCAACAGTAGCTTTTGTTGCTTTTATATCGTTATTGGTTGACAGAACATACACTGCTACTCAGTACGCCTTATTGGCATCTATTGGAACTGCAGGTAGAACAATGTTAGCCTCTTCATCTGGTACCCTTGTAGATTGGTTAAATGGAAATTGGGGAATATTTTTTATTTTAACTTCAATAATGGTATTACCATCTTTGCTTTGCCTGTGGTATATAAGAGAAAAAATTCAAATAAGTGAAAAATAGTTTTTATTTTAACAGACCTTTTTGTAATATTTTAGAAAAACCCGCAAAATTGTCTAAAGTAAGTTCTCAAATTTTATATGGGGAAAAATTTAAAATAATATCAAAAAAAAAAGGCTACTTCAAAATAAGAACATGCTATGATAATTATCAAGGATATATTAAAAATGGCATATATCCAAAAAAATTTTCATCAAATTATAAAGTAAAAGTTCTTAAAGCAAGTATATACAGAATACCAAAAAATTCCGGAAAAACGAAAAATTTTCTGTCTTTTTCTAGCGAAATAGATGTTAAAGAATCAAAGTCAATATTTTTTAGATATGATAAAAATAAATGGATTAAAAAAAATAACGTCGTAAAGAAGACCATTAAAGAGCTAAACTGTTCAAAAACTTTTAAATTATTTAAAAATTGTAAGTATGTTTGGGGCGGTAAAACCTACAAAGGTATTGATTGTTCCGCTTTAATACAGATTTTTTATAAATTTAATAATACATTTTTTCCCAGAGATACAGTAGATCAAATTAAATTTAAAAAAAGTTCAAAAGATAAACTTAAATTTAAATCTGGAGATTTAATTTACTGGAAAGGACATGTTGCTGCATGTATTAACAATCAAAATCTCATTCATGCTTATGGACCTGCGAAAAAAGTAATTATAATGCCAATAGACAAAACCTTAAGAATTATAAAAAACACAGCTGGTTTAAAAGTTAAGAAAGTTTTTTCAATTTAAATATTTCTTCCAAAATTTGGTTTGGAAACATCCTGTTTTAGATTTATTATTTGCTTTCTAACTTTTTTTGAATTTAACAAAATTTTTATAAGCTCTTTATTTTTTTTGTTTTTAATACACCTTTTCATAAAGTTAAGATTTTGGATGAATTTATTAATTGAAACTATCATATTTGTCTTATTACTAAAAAAAATATCTCTCCACATTATTTCATTAGATGCTGCTGTTCTTGAAAAATCTCTTAGGCCGCCAGCACTATATTTAATAAGTTTTTTTTTCTCTTTCTTTTGGAAATCCTGGGCTGTTTTAATTAGATTGTAAGCTATTAAATGTGGGAGATGACTTGTAATAGAGAAAATTTTGTCGTGTTCTTTTGCATTCATTAAAACTACTTTAGATCCTAGTTTTTGCCAAAACTTTCTAACTACTTTAATTTTATTTTTTTGACCTTTATTGATTACAATGCACCATTTATTATTAAATAATTCGTTATCACTAAATTGAGGTCCACTGACTTCAGATCCTGCAATTGGATGGCTCAAAATTAATTTTTTATTTTCAATAAATTTTATTAAATTAACCTTAGTCGACCCAACCTCGGTTACGGTTGTGTTTTTTGAAACAAATTTATCTAAATTTTTAAATATTAAACTATATTCACTCATAGGAGTGCAAATAACTATAAAATCTATACCTGATACTTGATTGTTTAAATTTTTTATGAAACATATATTTTTGTTTATCTTTTTTATAATTTTTTTATTTTTTTCTGATTTTTCAAAAACATAAATTTTTTTTGATATCTTTTTTTTTATAGAACTTTTTAGTATGGAAGTTCCAATTAATCCACATCCAACAATTAAAAGTTTATTAAACATTTTCAAATATTTTTTTCATTTCTCTGAGAAATAAATTATTTTGTGAACTATTTCCAATTGTTAGTCTTAAGTGATTCTGGATGCCATAAGCTTTCATTTCTCTTAAAATAATGCCTTTTCTTTCTAGCTTTTTTTCGAATTTACTTGCAGATAATTTACAATCATTAAAATTCAATAAAAGGAAATTTGCACTTATTTTATTTGAGTAAATATTAAAATCCTCTAGTTGTTTTTTTATTTTTTTACTCCAATATAAATTATGTTTAATTGACTTATTAATAAATTTGTTATCTTTTAAAGCTTCAATAGCGCATAATTGTGCGATTTCATTAACATTAAATGGTGGTTTAATTAAATTTAGTGCATTAATAATATTCTTATTACCAAAGCCCCATCCAATTCTTAAAGCAGCTAAACCATAAATTTTTGAAAATGTCCTCAATATAAAAACATTTTTAAAATTTTTAAAAATGTTTAATCCTGATGCATAATTCTTATCATTCATATATTCATAATACGCATCATCTATCACTAGTAAAATATCTCTTCTTAGTTGTTTTCTTAAATTTAATAGTTGGTCTTTGTATAAGTAGGTTCCTGTTGGATTGTTAGGATTTGCTAAAAAAACCATTTTAGTTTTTTTATTTACCTTGCTAATAATATTATCTATAGAAATCTTATAATTTTCCTCTTTTGAAAAAACAACTTTTGCTCCTGAAATAGATGCATAAATTCGGTACATTAAAAAGCTGTATTCTGGAACAATGACTTGGTCACCTTTTTTCAAAAATAATTGGCATAGCATTTGAATAATTTCATCTGATCCAGATCCACAGATTACTTTGTCAGGTTTGCATTTAAATTTTTTTGAAATTTGTTTTCTTAACAGCTTAGAAGTATAATCTGGATACTTTGAGGTACTTATATTTTTTTTTAATATTTTTCTCACTCTTGGACTAGCGCCCAAAGCAGATTCATTCGCAGATAATTTAATAACTTTTCGAGCTTTCTTTAAACTTGGTATTTCATACTTTCCTGGTTTGTAAGATTGAAATTTTAGATTTTTAAATTTGGTTAAATTCATAACTTTTTATTTCAAGTATTTATAGTTAAATTATAATTTATTTAAATTAAATAAGTAATATAGTAATTAAATTTGACATATAAAAACCTTTATTGTAAACACTAATTGCGCTGATTTAACTGAATTGCGAGCGCTTTAAAAAAACCGCTAAAAAAGTTTTTTTTCCCTCACAATTCGACTTAAAATTATGAATAAAATTGAAGAATTTAACAAGATTATAATTAGGAAAACACTGAAACTTGATTGTGGAAAAGAAATTTCTAATTTTCCAATTGCATTTGAAACTTACGGTAAATTGAATAAAAAAAAAGATAACGCAATTATGATATTTCACGCACTTACTGGCGATCAGTTTCCTTGTGGAATAAATCCTATAACAAAAAAAGATGGTTGGTGGAATTATGCCCTAGGACCCGGAAAACCCATGGATTCAAACCAGTATTTTATAATTTCAGCTAATGTAATAGGAGGTTGCATGGGCTCTTTTGGTCCTACAAGCATTAACGAAATTACAGGTAAGCCTTATGGATCAAATTTTCCTGTAATTACGATCAACGACATGGTCAACGCACAATATTTTTTATTAGATCATTTTAATATTAAAAAATTATTTGCTGTGATTGGTGGTTCAATGGGTGGTATGCAAGTCCTTCAATTTGTTTCAAACTTTCCAGATAAGGCACATGTTGCAATACCTATAGCTTGTACTGCTAGTCATTCCGCTCAAAATATAGCTTTAAACGAACTTGGCAGACAGGCAATTATGGCTGATGTAAATTGGCAAAATGGAAATTATTTGGAGTATAATAAAATGCCGTCTAAAGGTCTATCTGTAGCAAGAATGGCCGCTCATATTACTTATTTATCAAAAAAGGGTTTGCAAGAAAAGTTTGGAAGAAAATTGCAAGAAAGGGACGATTTAAAATTTGGATTCGATGCAGATTTTCAAATAGAGAGTTATTTAAGATACCAGGGGTCAGTTTTTGTAGATAGGTTTGATGCAAATAGTTATTTATATATAACCAGGGCAATGGATTATTTTGACCTAAGCAAGAAATATAATGGTAACTTATCAAAAGCATTTGAAAATTCAAAAACAAAATTTTTTATAATTTCTTTTACATCAGATTGGTTGTATCCAACATCTGAAAATAGAGAAATTGTAATTGCACTAAACTCTATTGGAGCAGATGTAGGTTTTATAGAAATTAATTCTGATAAAGGTCATGATTCATTTTTGTTGGATGTTCCTGATTTTTTAGTGTCAATTAAGAATTTTTTAAACAACTCATATAAGAAATTAAATGAAACAAGAATTTAAAATTATTTGTAACTTAATCGACAAAGACTCTAAAGTATTAGATGTTGGGTGTGGTAATGGAGAATTAATGAGATATATATACGAAAATATTACTAAAAATATAAGAGGATTAGAAATATCCAAACAAAATGTTCAGGAATGTATCTCTAAGGGTTTGACGGTAATTGAAGGGAATGCAGAAATAGATTTAAAACAATTTCCAGATAATTCGTTTGACTATTTAATCTTAAGTCAAACACTCCAAGCATTTTTAAATCCTGAGAATGTTTTAAGGGAACTCTTAAGGGCTGGTAATAAAGCCATTGTCACAATTCCAAATTTTGGACATTGGAAAGTGAGATTTAATCTTTTATTCAAAGGAACAATGCCTGTAACAAAAAATTTACCTAATGAGTGGTATGATACGCCTAATTTGCATATGTGTTCAATTAAAGATTTTGTAAACTTTTGTAATAATAAAAATTTTAAGTTGTTTAAGTCTATTGCATTAAATAATAACAATATTTCGTTAATAAAAAAAACAAATTTAAATTTTCAAAATTTTTTTTCTGAAGTAGGTATATTTTTAATTGAAAGTTAAATGAAAATAGAAATTATAAAATGCCTAAAGGATAATTATTCATACCTTATAATTGATGAAAATAAGGATGCATGCGTGGTAGATCCAGGTGAGGCAGATCCTGTCATTGAAAAGGTAAACAAATTAGGTTTAAAATTAAAGTTTATTCTCACAACACATCACCATAATGACCATGTTGGAGGCAATAATAAAATTAAAGAAAAATTAAATTGTAAAGTTGTGGGTTTTATAAAGGATAAGCATAGAATTCCAAGTATTGATATATTGGTTAAAGACAAAGAAATTTGTAAATTTGGTAATTTTGAATTTGAAGTTTTTCATGTTCCAGGACATACTTCTGGACACATAAGTTTCTATTTTTTTAAGAGTCATTTTTTATTTACTGGTGATACACTTTTCTCACTTGGGTGTGGAAGGATCTTCGAAGGAACATATGAAGAGATGTACGAATCTTTAAAGATTTTTAAGAATTTACCTAAAAGAACTTTAGTTTACTTTGGTCATGAGTATACAAAACAAAACTCAAAATTTTGTTTATTTAATGAGCCAAATAATTTGAAACTTAAAAAAAAAATTGTTGAAATTGATAAAAAATTATCTCTCAAATTTCCTACTTGTCCAACTACTTTAAAAGATGAATTGGAAACTAATATTTTTTTGAGATCTAAAAATCTGCAAAACTTTTCAAAAATGAGAGAATTAAAGGATAATTTTTAATTTATTGAACTTGACTAAGCAAAAGGTGAGACTATATTGCTCTAGTAAAATTTAAGGAATTAAAATGTCATATGCCATTTTTAAAACTGGTGGAAAACAATATAAAGTTAAAGCTGGTGAGATATTAAAAATTGAAAAACTTGATAATACTGAACCTAAAAAAAGTATAGAGTTTTCAGATGTATTGGCTTATGGGGATGATAAAAATATTGAACTAGGTTTGCCCCTAATTAGTGGAGCAAAGGTTGAGGCTAATTTAGTTAAAAATGGAAAAAATAGAACTGTTTTAATTTTTAAAAAGAGAAGGAGAAAAAATTCTAGGAGAAAAAATGGTCATCGTCAGAAATTTACAATGATTAGAATTAATAAAATTTTTGCTAAAGATGGAAAAATATTGTCAGAGGCCAAAAAAATCGAAAATGTAAAGAATATAAATTTAAAAAAAACAAAATTAGATAAAGAGGTTAAATAATGGCAACAAAAAAAGCTGGTGGGTCGTCCAGAAATGGTAGGGATAGTGCCGGTAGAAGATTAGGTGTTAAGAAATATGGTGGTCAATTGGTATCACCTGGAAACATTATTATAAGACAAAGAGGAACAAAAATCTTTCCTGGAGAAAATGTTAAGATGGGAAAAGATCATTCTATTTTTTCAATAATAAAAGGGAAGGTTTTATTTAAAAAAACTAAGTCAGATCGAACTTTCGTCTCTGTAAAACCCAATTAATCCAAAATTTAATACATTGTAGAATGAAATTTCTTGATCAGGTAAAAATATATATAAAAGCAGGGAATGGTGGATCTGGCTCTCCAAGTTTTAGAAGAGAGAAGTTTATTGAGTTTGGTGGACCAGATGGTGGTGATGGGGGAAAAGGAGGATCTATAATTTTAATTTCAGAAAGGAACCTTAATACACTTATAGATTATCGTTACACACAACATTTTAAGGCAGAGAAGGGTGAAAATGGAAGAGGAAAGAATCAAAGTGGAAAAGGTGGAGAGGATTTATATTTAAAAGTGCCTATTGGAACTCAAGTTTTTGAAGAGGACAATAAAACTTTAATTTGTGATTTAACAAAAGAAAAAGAAAAATTTACTGCAGCGGTTGGAGGAAAGGGAGGATTTGGAAACACTAGATTTAAATCATCAACAAATAGAGCTCCAAGAAAATTTACTAAAGGTAAAGAGGGTGAAAGTTTTTGGATTTGGCTTCAATTAAAAACAATTGCAGATATAGGCATTATTGGTTTGCCTAATGCAGGTAAATCAAGTTTGCTTGCATCTATCACAAAGGCTAAACCTAAGATAGCGAATTACAAATTTACAACATTGAACCCTAATTTAGGTGTTGCGAGATATGATGACAAAGAAGTTACTTTTGCAGATATTCCTGGATTAATTGAAAACGCACATACTGGTGTAGGTCTTGGGATTAAGTTTTTAAAACATATTGAAAGATGTAAGACACTTTTACATTTAATAGATATAAACGATTACGATTTATTTAAATCTTATAGACAAGTAAGAAAAGAATTGGGAAAATATAGCACAAATTTACTAAAAAAAGATGAAATAATAGTACTAAATAAAGTGGATCTGATAGAACAAGATGAGTTGGAAACAAAGAAAAAAAGGTTCATAACTAAAATTAATAAAGATGTTTTGACTCTTTCGACCCTTAACAAAAAAATGATATTAGATATAAAGTCAAAACTAATTAAATATGTACGTTAAAAAATTTAAAACAATAGTAATTAAAATTGGTTCATCTTTAATAATAGATGAAAAAAATAAGATTAGGCAAAAATGGCTAGATCATTTCGTAATAGATATAAAACAATTAATAAAAGAAAAAAAAAATATAATATTAGTTAGTTCAGGGGCAATAGCATTGGGATGTAAAAAATTAAATTTAAATAAAAAAACTTTAAGATTAGATAAAAGCCAAGCTGTTGCATCTATTGGTCAAATTGAGTTAATGAATTTGTATAAAAAAATTTTTGGTAAAAAAAAATTAAACCTATCACAAATACTTATTACGTTGGAGGACACAGAACAGAGAAGAAGAGCAATAAATGCCAAGAGAACTTTTGATAATTTATTTAGTTTAAGATATATTCCTATTGTTAATGAGAATGACAGCATAGCAACATCTGAGATTAAGTATGGTGATAATGACAGATTAGCTTCTAGAGTGGCACAAATTTCTAGTGCAGATTGCTTAATATTATTATCAGATGTTGACGGATTATATTCAAAAAATCCTAAATTGTATAAAAATGCGAAATTAATTAATAAAATTAATAATATTGATGATCATATAGAAAAAATAGCTATGAATAGTGTAAGTAGCTACGGGGTTGGTGGAATGAAAACAAAAATCGAAGCTGCAAAAATATGTCAGAATTCGGGTTGTAACATGGTTATTGCAAACGGACTAACAAAAAGACCTATAAGCAATATAGATAAAGATAACAAATGTACCTGGTTTTTGCCAAAAATCTCTAAGCTGGATGCTAGAAAAAAATGGATAATTAGTTCAATATCTCCTAAAGGACATTTAATTATTGATGATGGGGCAATTTTAGCTTTAAAAAAGGGAAAGAGCCTACTTGCAGCAGGCATTAAAAAAATAAGCGGAAAATTTGTTAAAGGAGATCATATAAAAATATTAGATAAAAATTTAAAGGAGCATGCAAGGGGTCTTAGCTCATTTAGTTCAGATGAAATTAAAAAAATACAAGGACATCACTCAAATAAAATAAAAGAAATATTAGGTTATATCTCAAAATCTGAAGTAATTCATAAAGATGATATGGTAGAAGTTTAATGAAAAAAAATTTTATTTTAATCGGACAGAGGGCGAAGAAAGCTTCTCAAAATCAAATATCTAGTAAATTAAAAATAAAAGTATTGAAAAAATTTGAAAAACTAATTGAGCTAAATAAAGAAAAAATTTTACTTGAAAATAAAAAAGATGTTTTATTCGCGAAGAAAAAGAATATTAGAGCTAATATAATTGAGAGATTAGAACTAAATGAAAATAAATTAAAAGATATAATTTTATCAATTAGATCAATTTCGAAAATGAAAGATCCTGTAAATGTTACTTTAAAAAAGTGGG
>MDTG01062244.1_pt1 | contig 17163 bp, 14 predicted proteins | sample 811421 | NCBI WGS metagenome assembly MDTG01 (sample SAMN05326645, study PRJNA326480) | marine metagenome | isolation source: seawater | place: Pacific Ocean: South East | collected 2011
AAAAATTTTTCCAATAAAAGCAGATCCAAGTATATTATCAAGTAATTTAGGTGCACTATTTTGGATTAACATTATTTTTTTAATAATACATTTAGAGAGAAGATAATTTATTTACGTTAATAAATTTTATATTTTTTTTATAAGCAAGTTTTTTATCTTTTGTTGAGTCACCTAAAAATACTGATTTCTTTAATCTTAAATTATATTTTTTAACTAAATAATTTATACTTTGGGTGTTTGGTTTTCTATATGAACATAATTTTTTATATTTTCCCAATCCATTTATATGGTGGGGACAAAACATAATCTTTGAAATATAAATATTTTTTTTATTAAGTAGCTCTAAAAGTTTTTTACAAAATACCTGAAATTTTTTTTCAGAAAAATATCCCCGACCTATACCTGATTGATTTGTCACAATTACTTTAAAATAATCATAGTATTTTTCTTTTATAAGATTTACACTTTTTTTTATTAATTTTAGATTTTTAACTTGGTATGTATATCCACTATCAATGTTAAGCGTCCCATCTCTATCTAAAAATATAGCTTTTATTTTATAATTATTTTCTAAAAATCTTTTAGATTGATTTAGAAATTTATATGATCCAATATCTATTATCTTTGATTTAATCATCTTTCCATATATCTCTTTTTTCTCAATTTTTTTTTTAAGTAAAACATTTTCCAGAGAAAATTTTTGAATACTGTTTTTAATGTAATTTTTGAAAAATTTTTTATTAAAAAAAAGGTTACCAGTATTAATTAAATTACCATTTTTATTTAATAAAATTTTATTTTCTTTTATTGAAAGTGTATTTAATTTTTTTGATACCAAGTTTGATTTTGTGACTACAAGTAAATTATTTTTTTTACTTTTTTTAAATTCTTTGAATAAATTGATATAATTTGCGTTAATATAGGTATCACCATTTAATAATAAAAAATCGTTTTTATTTTTTAATTTATTTAAAGCATTTACTACTGCCCCACCTGTATCAAGCTTTTTTTTTTCACAAATTATTTTAATATGTAGTGCAAATTTTTTGTTTATTTTTTTTATATATTTCTCAAATAATTTACTTTTGTAGTAACATAGTAAATGTATATTTCTAATGTTGTAGCGCAATAAGTTTTCAATAATGTAATTTAAAAATTCTTTATTATTAACTTTAATGAGAGGTTTTGGTATTTTTTTGGTAATCTTATTTATCCTAGTTCCAAAACCTCCACATAGAATAAGAACCTCCAATTTTTCTGAAGGTAGTATTATCTCGTGATTATTTATCATGTTTAACTATTTATAATTTTTGGAAATTTTAAATAAAAATAGATATGTAAATATATAAAAAGCAATCATTGAAAAAAAGTAAATTTTTGAAAAAGTAAAATTTTCTCTATAAATAAATGCAGGTATTAATAGTACAAAATAAATTAAATTTATTAGAATTGATGTTAAATAATTAGATTTATATTTAATTTTAATTTTTTTAAATAAAATTTTATAAACAATCATATGTAGATGAAATCTATCTGGTTTTAGTGGATTTTTTTTATTTAAAATTTTTCTTGAAAATGAAAAAAGAACTTCAAAAAATAGATAAAATAGCAAGCATGTCCAAAAAAAGGGAGAAATGTTTGCAAACATATTATGAGTATTAATTATAAAAAAAGAAACTAATATTCCAATAAGATATGAGCCAGAGTCACCTAAAAACAATTTTGCTTTTGGAAAATTTAAAAAAAGGATAGCTATTAAAACAGATAAAAAATGAATAAGCTGTATATTTATTTTTTGACTATCTTCCAAATATTGAATTAAGAATAATATAACACAAATTATTATTGAATGGATTAATAATAGTCCGTTAAAACCATCGATAAAATTTGCTCCATTAATAATTGTGAGCAAGCATATAATTAAAAATATTATGCTTATCCAATTATAATTAGAAAGAAGGTAATCAATATAGTCTAAATCCGTAAAAGTAACTTTTAAGTTATTTTGCAAAGTCATTATAAATAATAATAAAATTAAACTGAGTAATTTTAATGTTGGATTTGTAAAAACTTTAGTATCATCTAAAAGTCCAATTAAAAATATAAATGGTATGCCAAAAGATAATATATTTAGTTCGTTTAGAAGGAATGTTGGTAAAATAAAAACTAAAAATAAAAGTGTGCCGCCTAGTCTTGGTACAGAATTTTCATGAAAAGCCTGAGGTTTAATAAAATTATCATCAAATAACGCCGATCCAAAGTTGAATTTTTTATTTAAGTATTGAAATAGCATGAAAGCCATGAAAGTAGTTAAGAAAGGAATTATTGTTAAGGTCATGCTTATAATATATATAAATTTAGCGAAAGTTTTTCACTTAATTAATTAATTTTGTAATGCCTTTAATATCATTTATTACACCAGTTTATAATGAGAAAAATTACATAAACAAGTTATTAAAAAATATTGAGAAAAATGTTAATAGAAATTTCGAGTGGATATTTGTTGATGATGAATCAACGGATAATTCATATGAAATTATTCAGGTATTATCAAAAAAATTTGAAAATATAAAATTATTTAAAACAAGAAAAAAAGGAAAATTAAATGCTTTAAATTTAGCATTTGAAATGTCATCTGGAAAATATATTAAATTAGTTGGAGGGGATGACGATATAGATTTTTCAATACTTGATTATGTAAAAAAATTTGAATATGAAAAAAATTTTGCATTTATACATAATGCTAAAATTGTTGATCATAAAAATAATCTTATAGCAAATTTTCATCCACCCTATGCTGTTTTTACAAATGAATATGACAAATATTTGGAAAATAATATTAGTATTGCAAGCTGGTGTTGGACATTTACAAGAGATGTTGCAAAAAAAATTTTTCCAATGAAAAATCTACACTATGAAGATTTGATAATTTCTTATGTAATCAAAAAATATGCAAAAATCGATTATGTAAATAAAAGTTTTTATTACTATAAACAAAACCAAAAACAAACTTTTGGTGGTATATTTTCCGCTAGCAAAAAAATTCAGAAATTTAGAGCTCACAGAACTTTAATGAGTCTATCAAATATATCAAAATTAGATATTTTTAGTTTTTACGAAAAAAAATTAATAAAAAAAAGTAAACTTTATCATTTTGCAATTTATAAAGATTTTTCTTTTTTAAAAATTATTAAATCTAAAGTAACAAATTATAGGAAATTAAAACTAATAATAAATAAATATTTATATTTTTTCTATAAATATATTCTTATTATTAAATTTCTTGTAGATAAATATATCTTACTAAAAAAATTTTCTGAAAATTCTTTTATTAAAAAAAATTTAAATCAAGAGATCGAGTTGAATGAAGGTTATAATAGTAAAAAAATTATTTTTGTTAAAAGTAAAGTTAGATATCCTACAAATGATGGATATCTTAGACAATATTATGGTTTAATAAATAACTTAAGTAACCCAAAAGATATGCATTTTTTTTTTAAAACTGAAGAATTAAATATTAATAAATTTTTAGATAATTATAAAAATTTAAAAAACGTAAAAATTATTGATAAATATGAGTTTAACTTTCCATTTTTAATTGTAAAATTTTTTTTTGATAGTTTGTTACATAGATTAAAAATAAAGAAAAATAATTTTATCGAGGAATTAATTAATCATTCCAAGGAAAAAACTACAATTCTTTTTAGTGATATAGTATTTTATCCATTAATTTTTTTTATTCCTCAAATTCGAAATATAGCAATTATCAGTATTACTGACTTCCAAACATTAAGACTATTAAAATTATTATTTACAAGCCCAGGAATATTAAAAAAAATGTATTATTTTACAGGTTCTATTCATTGTTTGATTGTAGAATTTTTATTAACGAAAATTGCAAAAAAAATTCATGTTTACTCACCTAACGAAAAAGATCTTTTAGAAAAATATTTTTTTGCAAAAAATATTTTATCAATAAATAATTTTCATTTTAATATGTTTAAGCTTTCTAATATTGAAAAAAACAAAGAAATATCAGATAAAAAGAAAATTTTTATAAATGGAAATTTAAACTTGCCAGAAATTTATAGAGGAGTTGAAAAATTAATCAACGATAAAAATTTCAAAAAATTTGATCAAGTTGAATTTTATGTAAATGGAACTATTGAATCTAAAATAAAAAGAAATTTGATGAAAAAAATTAAATATATTAATTTTAACTCTTCATGGATGGACCCTGATAAATATCTAGAATATTTGAATAGTTTTGATTTAATCTTCTTACCAGATATTATTGAATTTGGTTCGTCAAATAGAGTTTTAGACTCAATATCATCAAACACTTTAGTTACAGGATATGCTCCTGCATTTGCTGGAATAAATGTTAAAAATTTTAAAGAAGTAATTTTTATTGAAAATAGTAGAGATTTATTTAAAGCAATTTTGATGTGTGAAAAAAATAAAAGTGAAATTATAAATTGTGCTTCAGAATACATGTCTATTAATATTAATAACGAAAAAACTTTAAAATATTGGAAACAAAATCTAGATACATGATAAAAAAAAATGAACTTAATTTAATCACTGTTCAGGAAGCAAAAGATCTGAGTAGAGAAAAAGTGCATGAATTTTACAAAAAATATATTAGTAAATCACAAGTAAGTTTTTTTACTAAATTTGGTTTTGGGTTTGATATTATAGATAGTTCTTTAGGATCTTATTTATATACAAAAGATAAAAAAATTCTTGATTTAACGGGTGGAATTGGAGTTTTAAATCATGGTCATAACAATCAAAAAATCATAAATGAGAGGATAAATTTTCAATTAGAAAAAAGAATGGAAGTTCACAAACTTTTTTTTTCCCAATATTTAGCAGCATTAAGTCATAATATTGCACAACTTTTGCCTGGAGATTTAAATAGATCATTCTTTCCAAATTCTGGTGCTGAAGCAGTCGAGGGAGCAATAAAACTTGCTTATAAATTTTTTAACGGAGAAAAAAAAATAATTTTACATTCAGATATTTCATTCCATGGAAAAACTATAGCTGCTTCAAGTATATCTGGTTCAAAAGAGATTAATTTCAATTTTCAAAAAATTCCAAACACTAGAACTTATGAGTATAATAATTATGAATCAATCTTAAGTATTATCAAAAAAATTAAGGAAGAAAATGAGAGCTGTTATGCGATTATTGTAGAACCTTTGAGTGCAAGCACTTTAAGGCAAGCTTCAAGTGAATTTTTAATTAAATTAAGAGATTTGTGTGATAAAGAGAAAATAATTCTAATTTTTGATGAAATCTATTCTGGATGGTGCAAAACAGGATCGATGTTTAATTTTTTCAGGTCAAATATAATTCCAGATATTCTTGTTTATGCAAAGTCATTTGGTGGGGGCAAAGCGTCTATTTCTGGTTATACAGCTAGAGAAAATATAATGAAAAAAGCATATGATAATCAGGAAGATTTTTTATTGCAATCCTCTACTTATAATGGATTTGGAGAAGAAACAATTACAGCTATTGAAGCTATAAACGTTATTGTAAGTGAAAATTATGAAGAAAAATCCCAAAATGTTGGTAAGAAATTAGAGCAAATTTTTAGGAGATTAAAACAAAAGTATCCTGAAATAATCGATGATATAAGAGGATCAGGGTGTTTTTATGGCTTCACTCTAAAAAAATTCTTTAAATTAAATGAAACTATTAGTCAATTAATAAAAAAAATTACATCAAATACAGAAAATAAATTTTTATCTAAGCTGTTGTGTGCTGCAATTATAAATAAAATGTATACTAAATATAATATTCTGACATTTGGTAGCTTTGCTACGGACGTGGTGTATAAAATTTCGCCTGAAGTGAACATCGATGATAAAAGTATTGATTATTTTGAGAAATCTTTAGATCAAACTTTGTCTGAGGGATATTTAAATCTTATTAAGGATTTTCTCATTTTTCAATTAAAAAAATGATAGTAAAATATTACATATTAATTACAGCAAAATTGATGAATATTAAAGTAAACGAAAAGATTTTTCCTTTTGTTAATAATTATTTCTCTAACATTTCTATTATTTTTAAATTATTTTTTTATTTTCTATTTCTTCCATATTTTTTTATTTTTATATTAATTTTTCCAATCAGTTTTTTAAATTCTGAAAAAATTATAAGATCATTACCAATTTTTGGAGAAATTTTTAGATTTTTTAAAACTTTAATTTTACTTAAAAAATATGATGGATAGCGAATTTACAATTATCGGAGCTGGTGCAGGAGGACTTACTAGTGCACATCAATTATCAAAAAAATTTTCTAAAATAGATATTTTTGAAGAGGGTGGTAATTATGATTTAGATGACTTTAAAAAAAATTCTATTACTTCTATCTTAAATAAATGTTGGCGAAATAGTGGCTTTACACCTATAATTGGTTCTCCAAATATTGTTTTTAGCGAAGGAATTGGTGTTGGTGGTAGCACTCTAATTAATGGAGGGGTAATTACTAGACCTAGCTCTAAATTATTAAAAAACTGGGAGACAGAAATTGGTGAGGAGAACTTTGATTTAGAAAAAATTTTAGATTATTTAGATGAGAATGAAAAACTTCTATCGATTTCCAAACCTGTTTCTTTCGGAAATAAAGATTCAGACTTATTAGAACTTAATGCAAAATCACTTGGATTTAAGGTCACAGATGCTATGAGAGCTGTAATTAATTGTCAGAATACTAATAGATGTGCATTTGGTTGCACTACTGGATCAAAACAAAGTTTAGATGTTTCCATAATTCCAATAATTAAAGATAAAGTTCAAATATATTCAAATTTTAAGTTACACAAGGTAATAACAAATAATAAAGATTACGTTGAAAAAATTATTCTTAAAAATACTAAAGATTCATCCTTTTTAGAAAAAAAAGTTAAAAATTTAATATTATCATCAGGGGCTATACAAACTCCAAAAATATTAATGAAAAATAATTTAATAAAAAAACCACACCCTTTACAATTTCATTTAAATGTAAAAATTTTTGCAGAATTTAATTTCAAAATTAATGCAGAAAACTCAACAATATTGACAAAACATATTAGAGAGTTTGAAAATGAAAATGTTCTAATGATGACCTCAAATTTTAATAATTCTATAAATGCTGCTGGCTTATCTCATTTTAATACTGATTTGATAGAAAAATTTATTCAAAATAATGAAAAATCTGCAGTATTCAATTTACAATTTAAACCCACTTTTAGTCATGCAAAGTTTATAAAATTTTTAAATATGTCTTATTTAAAATGGTCTCTTTCTGATCGTGATTTTGATGATGTTAAAAAATACCTTAAAGAGTTAATTAAGATAATCTTTATATCAGAACCTATAAAAATATATTTGCCTATTATAGACTCTGATCCTATTAAAAATTCTCAAGAAGCTTTTAAAATAATTGATAAAATAAGCAAAAGAAAACTTATAATGAACTCTGTTCATGCAATGAGTACATGTTCAATAAGTAGAAAAATAGACAGAAATTTTATTAGACCAGACGGTCGATTATCAAATTATAAAAATATCTATATTAGTGATGCGAGTATCTTGCCATCAAATATCACTGAGCACCCTCAAAATACAATTATGGCATTAAGTAGGAATATTATTTCAAAAAATTTTTTTTGATTAACTAATTTTTAAATGATATCAAATAATATGTTTACAGTTATTTTATGTGGAGGTAAGGGAATTAGAATAAGAGATGTTTCAGGAACACTTCCCAAACCTATGATTAGGATAGGAACATATCCAATATTACATCATATAATGAGAATATATTCACGTCATGGATATAAGAAATTCTTATTATGTCTTGGATATAAGAGTGATGAAATAATAAATTACTTTAAAAATTTATCCTACTATACAAGTGATGTTCTTTTTGATTATGCAAACAAAAAAGAAAAAATTGATGTGAATAAAGAAATTCAAGACTGGAGAGTACAACTAGCTCACACAGGTTTGGAGTCAAATACAGGTTATAGAATTTTTACAATAAAAAAATATATAAAAGATAAAAATTTTTTCTTAACGTATGGTGATGGAGTAGGTAATATTAATATAAAAGACCTTTTAAAGTTTCATAATTCTCATAATAAAATTGTAACATTAACATCAGTTAAACCACCCTCGAGATTTGGTGAAATTGAAATTAAAGGAAATATGGTAAAATACTTTAATGAGAAACCACAAATTAAAGTTGGTAAAATTAATGGAGGCTTTTTTGTTTGTAAAAGAGAAATATTCGATTATTTCAAAAATACTAAAGAAGATTGTAGTTTTGAAAATGATATACTTCCCCTATTAGCTAGAGACTCACAGTTAATGAGTTTTGAGCATAATGATTTTTGGATGCCAATGGATACTCACAGAGAATATGAATTATTGAATAAATTATGGAAAGAAACACCAGAAAAATACTTTTAAAAAAATTTAAAGGTAGAAAAGTTTTAATTACAGGTGTTACCGGATTTAAAGGATCTTGGTTAAGTTTTTTATTAGATATATTAGGTGCTAAAGTTTTTGGAATTGGTTTGTATAATAAAAATAATTTTTTATTTAACAATAGTGGATTAAAAAAAAAAATAAAATATTTTCCAATAGATATAAGAGATAAAATAAAATTCCAAAAAGTTATTTCAAAAATTAAGCCTGAAATCATTTATCATTTAGCTTCAGAGAGTTTAGTAATAAATTGTCATAAAAAACCATATGATGCTATATCCACAAACATTGTTGGATTGTTTAATCTTTTAGATTTTTTTAGAAATAAAAAAACAAATATAAATTTAAATATAATTACATCTGATAAATGTTATTTGCCAAATAAAAAAAAACTCACCGAAGTAGATAGTCTTGGTGGTAATGATATTTATAGTGCAACAAAAGCATGTCAGGAAGTTTTAACAAGATCTTATTTTTTTAGTTATTTAAATAGAAATAAAAATTTAACTCTAAATACTTTTAGAGCAGGTAATGTTATTGGTGGAGGTGATTTTTCAGAAAATAGATTTTTTAATGATTTGTTCTTCACATTAAAAAAAAGGAAAATTATTGTTAGAAATCCAGAGGCAACTAGACCTTGGCAACATGTATTGGATTGTCTTTTTTCATATCTTCTTGTAAGTGCTAGCAGTTTAAATAAAAATCAATTTGAAAATTGGAACATAGCACCTCCTACAAAATCTCAAAGTGTAAAATGGATTTTAAATCACCTAATTAAAAAAAAGTTTATAAAAAAAGAATTAGTAATTTTTAAAAAAAATAAAATAACAGAAAATATTTTTTTAAATTTATCTTCAAACAAGTTTTATAAAAAATATAAGTTTAAAAATTATTATAAAAGGAACAAATTATTTGAAGAAACTTTAAGGCAATATATTGTATTTGAAAAAAATAAAAAAAAACCAAAGAAATTAAATTTTGTTATCGAAAATTATGTAAAAACGTATTTAAATAATGTCATTTAATTTTCATATAGGCTCAAACAGCTATATATCAAGATATATCTATAAGAAAAATGATTTCAAAATAAACAGAAAAAAATTCAACAAAAAACAAAATTTAATCTTGTTAAAAAAAAAAATAAATAATTATAGATTAAGTTATATTTTTATTTACATAGGAAAAAATTTTAAAAATAAAAAAAGGATTAAAAGTGAAGAAATAAATTACAAACTACCATTAAAAATAATCAATATCTTAACAAATAATCAAAAAAGAAAAATTCGAATAATTTTATTTGGATCTTATCTTGAGAATTATAAAAAAATATCAAGTGAAAATTCTCTCTATATTCAACATAAAAAAAAACTAAAAAAAAAAATTTTTAGAATTTATAAAAAAAATTCTTTTGATTTTGTATGGCTTAAATTGCCTATAGTTTATTCAGATAAACTTAAAAAAGACTCTTTTGTCTATAATTTAAAAAAATTTATAAGATTAAAAAAAATAATAATTAATCACAAATATCAAACTGTTTATTTTATTCATACTGATGACATTAATAAACAAATTAAATATATAATTAAAAATTGGAAAACATTTAGAAATAAAGAGGTAAATTTAAAATCAGATGGTCCATATTATCTGCATGAACTTATTGATATGATGAAGTCTAAAAAAAGAAAATTAATTGCTGTTTACAAAAATATTGAAAAATTGAACAAAGTCTTTATTAAAACAAATATTAAGACAAAAATAAAAAAACTTTTCAATCATTTTAAATTATGAATAAAATTATAATTGGTTCCGGATTATCTGTATTAGGTTTTTTAAATTCGGTCAGGGATCAAAAAAATTGGATTTGTTTAGATAAGAATGATTATTATGGTGGTCACGCTTACTCTCATAAAATAAAAGAAAATTATTTTGATGAGGGTGCTCATATTTGTCATTCCCAAAATGCTTTTTTTAAAAATTTTTTTAATATAAGTGATAATAACAACCACTATATAAAATCTAATGTTGTAAATTATTATAAATCCAAAAAAATAGGCTACCCAGTTCAGTTAAATTTATATGATCTTGAATTAAAAGATAAAATTTCATTTTTATTTGATTATATTTTTATGAGAAAAAAAACTACTAATAATTATTTTGATTGGTTAGTCAATAATTATGGAACATTTCTCTCGGAAAAATTTTACAGAACCTATACCGAAAAATATTGGAGAACAAATCCTGAGGAAATGTCTAATGATTGGGTTTCCAAAAGACTAATAAAAAAAAATTTTTTTAGCTCTATTAAAAGTATTTTTTTTAAACCTAAAAGTGGTGAAGCTGTTTTTAATTATTTTTTATATCCAAAAAGAGGTGGTTTTTTTAATATTTTTAATAAAAAATATATAAATAAAAATATCCAATTAAAAAAAAAAATAACAAAAATATATCTTAAGAACAAAACATTATTAATCAATAATGAACATTTGGTAAACTATGATAAATTAGTAAGTTCGATTCCATTAGTTGATTATCTTGATTTAATTGATGAAATCCCTTCCAATGTTGTTGAGTCCTTAAAATCACTAAAATATACTAAATTAATTTGTTATAATTTGAAAATTAAAAAACGTATTAAATATAATTTTCACTGGTGTTATTTTTATGATAAGTCAATACCCTTTTCTAGAATGTCAATTTTAAGTAATCTAAAAAATTCTGATATCGATAAAGATTTTTACGTAGTTCAAGGTGAAGTTTTTAGAAGAAACGATGAAAATTATGATTTAATAAAATTGGACAAACAAGTAGAAGATCATCTCAGAGATTTTTTTAAATTACAAGATAATAATGATATAATTTTTAATGAAAAAAAAATAATCGATAAAGCTTATCCAGTACCTTTAATAGATACAAAAAAAAATGTTAAAACGATTATTAATTGGCTCGAAGAAAATAATTTGAAACAGATTGGATTATATGGAAAGTGGAATTATCTTTGGTCTGATCAGTCTTTTATTGATGGATGGAATGAAGGACTAAATTATAATAAAAATGAAAAACAATAACAATATAATAAGCATTGGGTTACCATGCTACAATGAAGAAAAAAATATAATTGATGTAATTAACAAACTTATTTCTGCTCTAAATGAAAATTTTTTTAGTTGGGAAATAATTGTCGTCGATAATTGTTCTACAGACAAAACTTTAGAAATATTAGAAAATTTTTTAAACATTAATAATTATCCAAACATCTCACTTATTAAAAATTCACAAAATATTTTTTACTCAGGTTCAGTAAAAAAAATAATTGAACATTCTAAGTATGATGTAGTAGGAATTATGGACTCAGACAATCAATATGAACCAACCGACTTTTATAGATTATTTGAATTTTTGAAAAGTGAAAAATTAGATTTAGTGATTGGATACAGAAAAAATAGAAAAGATAGTATATTTAGAAAATTTATTTCCAAGGTTTTTTTGATAATATCTAAGATAATTATATCAAATAATTTAAATGATTTAAACTGTGGAATTCGTGTTTTGTTAAAAAATAAAAAAATTGAAAATTATATTTCACATTACATAAATTTCTGTAACCCCGAGCTGTTTGTGAGATATCGGTCTCAGAGTTTAAAGGTAGGTCAATTAGTTGTTAAACATCACGACAGATCATCGGGGAACAGTATTCATAACATTGGGAATTTAATCAAAACTTTTTTTGTAGTAATAGGACATTTGATAAAACTAAGAAGCTAAATAAATTAATATTGATTAATCAAATTTCAAAAATCAGTTTAGTAGTATTATGTGCAATATTATCTATTCAAATTGCATTAATATTGCCTGCATTGAATTGGGAAACTGATTATGGTCACTTATATTACATCTCTAGTTTTAATGAAGGTAAGAAATTGTATTATGATTTCTTTAATCACAAAGGTCCTTTAAGTGTATTTTTGCTAGACTCATTATCATTATTTATAGGTTATGGATGGAAACAAAGTATTTTATCTTATTTTGTAGTAATTTTTACACTATTTCTATCATCCTTTTACTTTTCTTATAATTTTTCAAAAAATTATTTTTTAAGCTTAATAACAATTTTATTTTTATTAACTTTTTTTAGAAGTCAAGGCTCAAATATTTACTTAGATTTAATTGTTAATATATTTATTTTAATATCGATTAGTTATTTATTAAAATTTTTAGAAAACTCTAAATTATTAAATTTTTATATAAGTATATCACTATTAATTTTAGCAACATTAGCCAGGATAGATGCAGCATTATATTCATTTCTACATATTTTCTTTTTTTTACTTTATTCAAAAAATAAAAATATTAAATTTTATTTAAAAGTCATTTTTGTTAATTTTCTTATTTTTTTATTAATCATTCTTTTTTTTAAAATAACTTATGAATTTACAATAGAGGAATATTTTGTGAGTAATGTTATATTTAATTTAGATTATTCAAAAAACTTTCAGAGTTTTTCTAATTTAAGTTCATTGTATCATTTTCTACCAAATAAATTAATTACATTTGTATTGCTAATAAAAGTTCACCTTTATTATTTTTTTTATAAATCCAAAAGAAATAATTTAGGATTATTCTTGATTTTTATTACTTTATTACAGTCTCTTATTTTTTTTACAAAATATAATAACGCTATTATTTTTTTAACTTTTTTTGCAACTGAAATGGTAATTTTGATATATTTAAATTATAGATTTAATTATTTTTCGAAAAAAATAATTATAAGTTTTTTTATTTTTTTTTATACCTTTTTTTTATTTTTATTAGCAGGAACTAATAAATTTAATCATGCATTAATGTTGTTACCTGGAACTATGTGTTTTTATATATGTATAATTAATTATATATCTAATTTAGAGAAATATTTTAAAATAATTTTATTTTCAATTATATTCCTATTATCTCTTGATCAATTTTATAAATTTGAAAGAAATAATTATCTAGACTTGAGTAGAAATGAATTAATAAAATTTGAAAACGGCATTGAAAATTTCTTCTATGATAATAGTAAAATAAAAAATAATGAACTTTTGAAAAAATTAGATGGGAATATACCTATATTATGTGATAGGGGGTGGATACATGTATTTAATAATTTAGAGAGCAAAACATTTATGTTTGATTGGTGGAAATATGAACAAAATTCAAGTTATAATACAGCAATTGGTTTAGCTTTTAATAAACTCATTTCCGATTTAAAAAATGGAAAATATAAATATTTTTTTATAGATGAAGCATGTATTACAAACAGCATATCTAATAATGAATTGATAATATCACTCTTAAAAAATACATACGAAGAAGGCACTTACGAATTTTTTGGTTATAATTATTCTTTAAGAAAGTTTTATGAGTAAAGGCGTTATTTTAATCACAGGATGTTCATCTGGTATAGGTTTAAATTTATGTAATTTTTTTTTAGAGAAAAAATTTGATGTTATAGGAATATCCAGAACTCCTTTTAAAAAATTTAAAAAAAAGATTAGAAATAGAAGATTTCGTTTCATATATTCAGATTTATCAAATGTAAGTGAATTCAAAAAATTAATCATTAAACTTAATAAAATACCCAACATAAAATATATTATTAACAATGCTGGGATGATAATATCTGACGATCATGATAATAAATGTAGCATAAACAAGTTATTTATTCTAAATGCAATAATACCAATCTGCCTTTCTAGATTTTTTATAAATAGTTATAAATTTAGAACAGTTTCAAAAATATTTAATATTGGATCTAATGCTCATTCAAATTTTAATTTAGATAAAAATGATTTAGATTTTAGAAATACAACAAATAATTATTCAACTTATTGTAAGTCAAAACTCATTCTTTTGTTCTTAACAAAAAAACTCTATGATTTGCACTCAAAAAAAGTTGGTATTTATTATCTTCACCCTGGATTTGTTAGAACTAAAATATTTTTTAAATTACCGTATATTCAAAAAATATTTTATAAGCTTGCACTTAATTTATTTGGGATAAGTTCAAGTCAGAGTTCAAATTATTTAGGAAATATTATTATTAGCAAAAAAAAACAAAAAGGTGGTTATTTTAAATACAAAGATGAAAAAAGCATCATTTGGCCAAAATTATCAAAAAAAAAAACTCACATTCTTTGGAAAAATTTTCTTAAAATATCAAAACTAATATTAAATAGCGATGTTAAGTAAAAGAATTATTCAAGTTGGAATTATATTAATTGTTTTAATATTTTCAATTACGTGGTCTTTACATTTAATAGTTCATGAGTGGCCTACAGATTTTGGGCATCACTTTTATATTTCAATGAATAATGATTATACAAAATTATATAATGATTTTTTTACTCATAAAGGACCAGTTTTAGTAATAGTTTTCGATTTTTTTCAAAATATTTTTTTATTGAAATCAAATTATAAAGATTCTGTCATAATGCTTTTCTTGTTGTGCTTTACTCATTTAATTATTGTTTATTTTGTATTCTTAAATCTAACAAAAAATAGCTTAATAACTTTTCTCTTGTTAATTTATACAACTTTATTTTTTAGAGATCAAACTAGTGATATATTTGTTGATCTTATTGTAAATTCAATATTACTAATATCTTTTTTATATTTTATAAAATTCATAAAGTCTAAATCCAAAAATACTGCTAAAGTTGTTTTATCAATATTTTTTTTGTTTTTAGCCTTTCTATCTAGGATAGATGTAGTTTTATATTCTTTAAGTTTTTTACTAATAGCTATTACATTCTATAGAAGAGATATTAAATTTTTTAGTAAACAAAATTACAAAATTTTATTTTTAATAATTTTAACTACATTGTTAATATTTATATTAATTTCAAAAATATATTCTTTTTCATTTATAGAATTTTATAATCAAAACGTATTATTTAATCTGAAATACGCAGATGATGATTATAACAAATTTAGTTATTTAGGAAATTTATATGCTTTTATGCCTTCTAAAGTTTTTTCTTATATTCTAATATTAAAAATTTTTTTTTACTATTATTTTATTAAAGATAATAATTTATACAAAGGGATACTTTGTATTTTAAGTTTAATGCAATCTTTATTTTTTATTTATAAAGTAGAAATAATCTCAATTTTTTTTCTAATTTTTATTTTAGAAATTTTAATTATTTACTTATTAACATTTTTTGATAAATATGATTTCAAGACATTATTATTTGTCTTGTTGTTAAGTTTCACATCTTTTTTCATATTTTTGTACACAGGATCAACGAAATTAAATCATGGAATGATTCTATATAGTGGGTCTGTATTTTTAATTTATTTTATTTTGAATAAAATATTTTCAATTGAAGCAAGGTATAAAAAAATATTTATTGGAATAATTATTATACTTTTTATTTATCAAGGCGAAAAGATATATCGATCTACACTAACTCCAGTTGTTAATTCAAAATATTTAGATCAAAAATATGGTTTAAAAAATTTCTATTTTAATGAAAGTTCTATAACTGAGAACCAGCTTGTTCGATTAATTAAGAAAAATAATCTACCAATAATATGTGATAGGGGCTGGTTAAGAATTTTTTCAAATACTAAAAGTTTTGGAATTTTATTTGATTGGTGGTTTTGGGATACAAGAAAAAATATTTCCTCCGAAAAACATAAAAAATATTTTAAAAGTTTAATGAACAAGGAATTTGGTGATAATTATTTGATTGATAAAATTTGTACCGAAAACAATGAATTTGGTAAGAATGAGATATTAAAAAAATTTTTAAATAACTCAAAAAAAATTAATGAATATAGAATTTTTGATAAAGTTTATTATTTATATTCAATTAATTATTAATAAACAGAACTCTCAAGTTATGTCCTTCCTCGTTAGTTGTTTTCTTTATATTAATAAGTTCGCTCCAGGGCTTTTCAAAACTTTCATTAATTAGAACTTCAAAATTATATTTCTTTGCAATCTGTAGTATTGATTTTTTATTTAAAAAAAAAGTATGGGGAAAAAAACCACCCTGGTACAAATCAAAATAATTCTTATTACAGTTAGGAGTTTCTAGATAAAATAAACTTTTTTTAGACAATTTAGATTTAATTTGTTTCAGGAAATTATCTAGATCTCTAACATGCTCAATTGATTGTATTGAAATTATTAAATCACTATCATTATCTGATATATATTTTAAATCATCAACAAAGTAAAAATTTTCAATTTTTTTTGCTAAAAAATTTTCTAAATTTTTATTTTTTTCTACAGCAATATATTTTTTAATTTTAATTTCATTATTTAAAAATCTCGCTAAATATCCATTACCCATTCCAAATTCTATAATTTTATATTCACGGTCATTAGTAAGATATTTTTTTATATTTTCATATAAATCTTTAGCATCATTTGACTTAAAATTTTCATGTTCAGTAGAAGTTTCAAATCTATTTTTTGAATAAATATTTTCGTAAAAATTATCTAAAAGATTTTTACTAATCTTAGGATAAATAAAACCTAAATGGCAATTTTTACAGAAAATTATTTTTTTAAATAAAAAAAGATTTTCACCAAGCTGTAGATTAATTTTATTAGTAAAATTAACAAAATATTTTTTTAAAAATCTATCTAAAAAAGTAATATGAAATATTTTTTTTAAAATTT
>MDTG01355022.1_pt1 | contig 17163 bp, 20 predicted proteins | sample 811421 | NCBI WGS metagenome assembly MDTG01 (sample SAMN05326645, study PRJNA326480) | marine metagenome | isolation source: seawater | place: Pacific Ocean: South East | collected 2011
AAACAATGCTGTAAAATTCGCGCCTTGCTAGATTTTCGCCCTAGCACTTGTATTTCAACACATTGACAGAAGAACCTCAGTTCTAAGCAGTTTTTGGCGAAGAGGACGGTCAAAAAACACATAATCAAGGGAGCAGAAAATGTTCAAATTGAATAGAAAGGTAGCAGTCTGGAGCGCAGCTTTTGCGGCCGCGACAGCCGCGACTGTAGGCCCTATGCCAACCGTTATTGCTCAAGAGCAGGCGGTAGAAGAAGTGATCGTAACTGGTTCACGAATTCGTCGGCCAGGTCTAGAGTCGGGAAGTCCGATTGTTTCCGTGGGAGCGGAAGAGTTTGAGTTGCAGCAGGAAGTTGAGCTTGAGCAGGTTCTTAGAACTTTGCCATCAACAACTATTGGTGACAACGAGAACGTTAATAACGGTACGGGTGGTTACACAACGGCTAACCTTAGGGGCCTCGGAGCTAATCGTAACTTAGTACTCCTCAACGGTAAAAGGATGGCGCCTGCGAACTACAACGGTACTGTCGACTTATCAACAATCCCGACGGCTCTGATTGAAAGAGTTGACGTTATTACCGGTGGCGCTTCAGCGGTATATGGTTCAGACGCCATTGCCGGCGCAATCAATGTTGTGATGAAGAATAACTTCGAAGGTTTCGATCTTCAGATTAACAACACTACCAGTGGAGACAACGACGGTGATAGAGATAATATCTCTCTAACACTTGGCTCTGCATTGGAGGGTGGACGTGGTCACGTTGCTTTAAACTTGAGCTGGTCTGAGCGAGAGCCCCTGTTATTGGGCCAACGTGATATCGGTACAGTCGGGATTCGAACAAGTAATGGTGCGGGACTCACCGAGTTTCTTGCAGGCCAGGGAGCGACAAAGCCGATAGAGGGTTGTACAGGTCCTGACGTTGCTGCGACGGGCGGTTCAACTACAGCAATGCCAACACGCGCCAATATTGCGGGTGCAGGCAACGTGGGTCAATTTTTAAATGATCGTACGCTCTACACTGGTGACGCGGGAACAGGTCGCGGTGCGCGAGGCGGATGCTCTGTATTTAATTACAGCCCCTACAATTTTTTTCGTACACCGCAGGAAAGATATAACGCTTTCTTCACCGGTAACTTTGAGTTTGACGAAAAGTTAGAAGTTTACTCGACGGTGAACTATAGCAACATTACAGTGGACCAGCAGGTTGCTCCTTCCGGAACCTTTGGTGCGCGTTTCAACGTTCCGATGGCTAACTCTTTTATAGGTGATTCGGCTCGCGCGGAAATCTTGTCCTTTGCGAATGCAGCCGTTGGACTCGGAACTTTGCTGCCAGGAACGACTGGTGACAACTGGAACGATGTCAATGGGAATGGTGTGGTCGATAATGCAGATTACCTTAAAATGCAGCTTCGAAGGAGAACACTTGAGTTAGGCACACGTTCAGAGAGCTACGATACTGAGAATTTTAGTTTTCTAGTCGGTGCTCGCGGAAACCTGATGGGCGAGTGGAATTATGATGCTTCGTTCCAGTATGGCGAATCTAACCGGACTACCGTCCGCGGCGGATACACTAACTTGACGAACATTCAGTTTGCACTTGACTCCACCGACGGGATTAACTGTGCTAACGGTGATTCGACTTGTGTGCCTTTAGATATCTTCGGAGGTTACGGAACTATCACTCCTGCGATGGCGGGTTATGCCACTGCGATAGCGTTTCAACAGCAGAAATATGATCAAGCGATCGGTCAGATAATTCTTGACGGTCCGGTAGATGCTATTCAATTGCCGTCAGCCTCTACGCCGTTGGCCTTAAGCGTTGGTTATGAGACCCGCGATGAGTTCGGATCACTCAATCCTGACGAATGCTTGAAATTAGCGCCGGCCAGCTGTCAGGGTGGTGCGGGCGGAAATCTCTTGCCTATCGCCGGTGGATTCCGGGTCGATGAGTTCTTCGTAGAGGGATTCCTTCCGCTCCTAGACGGAATGGACATGGTTCAGTCTCTTAACTTGGAGTTTGGGTACAGAGATTCTGATTACAACACGATTGGAAGTGTTGACACCTGGAAAGCTGGACTAAACTGGACAGTCAATGATTCTTTGCTGGTCAGGGTTATGCAGCAGTCAGCGACACGTGGTCCAAATATTTCGGAAATGTATTCGCCAGTCACTACAGGTCTGGCCAACGCGAAGCAAGATCCTTGTTCCGTTGCAAATGCGGGTAATATCTCCGCGACCCTTAAGGGTCTTTGCGAGTCTACCGGGATGCTTGGAGCACAAGTAGGCGTCCTTCAAGATATCGTAGCGGGACAGATTAACACGTTAAACGGCAGTGACCCTGTAAGACCCCCTAATGCTGAGGACGCGGAAACTCTTACCGCTGGCTTCGTTTGGACGCCTGAGGTAGATTTTCTAAACAACGTGACATTGTCTGTTGATTACTATGACATCGACATTAAAGACACTATCGGTAGCTTCTCCGCTCAGCAGACCTTGGATCAATGTTACACATCTGGTATCGCAGCAGCATGTGCGAATGTTGTTCGAGTGGACGGTGACCTAACAAGCCCAGCATCAGGAATTCGACTTTACACAACCAACTTAAAATCTTCGCAGGCTGAAGGTATTGAAGTTGGATTCGGATTCGGTTACGACTTGGGTGACATGGGTGATTTGCAATTTTCGGGTATGATCAATAAGTATCTGACTCAAGAGAGTCAAAGTGATGCATTGACACCTGTTATCGATTGTCTGGCTGGCTACAGCAATGATTGCTCGCCGCTTTCTGAGACGACTTGGACCCAGCGGACTACCTGGAGCCGGGATGATATCTCAGCATCGTTATTATGGCGTCACACTGATTCCATTAGCGCCAATCCAACGTTTGCGAGTGGTGTTTATTCCGGATTCCGTACGCTTGATAGCTATAACTACCTTGACTTAAATATTGGTTACAGTGTTTGGGACGATCGGATCCGATTGAGCTTAACCGTTGATAATATTACTGACGAGAAGCCGCCTATTGTGGGTAACGAAGCAGGAGGTACTTCTTGGAATCAAGGTAATACTTTCCCAGTGAACTATGACGTATACGGTCGTATGTACACTGCAGGACTGCGTTTAAGTTTCTAAGTAGCGTTTAATGAAATAAAAAAGGCGGACGAGAGTCCGCCTTTTTTTTACGTATAGAATTCTGTCAGATTGACTCACGGGTTAAAAACACCTACCATAGTTATAGCACCAATTTGATCCAGCTTGCGGGGTGCTTTATAAATACCAGCTAAACCGGAAAAGTATGTAAACCCGATTTAGCATAGCTTGATCGGGTTTTTTTTGGGTTTGCTTTTAAGAAAGAGTCCTGAAAGAAGTCAAGGAAGACCAATTATCTGCCGTGCGGGAGACTGGTGAGCAGGGTAAACTCAAAATAGATTCAGAAAGGAGAATGAGAAATGAAAAAAGAAACAATAGCGATCCACGCGGGATACTCGACTGATCCAACAACTAAATCTGTTGCTGTGCCGATCTATCAGACGGTCGCTTATGAGTTCGATGACGCGCAACACGGCGCTGATCTATTTGATCTAGCGGTTCCAGGCAACATCTACAGTCGCATCATGAATCCTACTAATGACGTTCTTGAACAGCGTATGGCGGCAATGGAGGGCGGGATTGCTGGCTTGGCAGTTGGCTCAGGAATGGCGGCAATAAATTACGCGATTCTTACCCTCGCTAAAGCCGGAGATAATATTGTTACTACCCCACAATTATATGGTGGCACTTACACTCTGTTTGCGCACATGCTGCCAAGCCAAGGAATTGAAGTGCGTTTTGCTGAAGATGACTCTGCAGAAGCGCTCGAGGCTCTTGTTGACGATAATACGAAGGCAGTTTATTGCGAAACTATAGGTAACCCTGCGGGCAACATTGCCGACTTAGAGGCCATCTCTAAAGCGGCCCATCGCCATGGCGTTGCTGTAATCGTTGATAACACGGTCGCTTCGCCAGCCATCTGTAATCCCATAGAGTTTGGTGCTGACATTGTTGTTCATTCTTTGACGAAATATATCGGTGGACACGGCACATCAATTGGCGGTGTGATTGTTGATTCTGGAAAGTTTCCATGGGCAGATCACAAGCAGCGTTATGCAATGTTGAATGAGCCAGAAGCATCGTATCACGGTGTGGTTTATGCCGAAGCCCTTGGTGAGGCCGCCTTTATCGGTCGTGCCCGCACCGTGCCGCTTCGTAATACCGGCGCGGCATTAGCGCCACTCAATGCTTTCATGCTTTTACAGGGTCTTGAGACTTTGAACCTCCGGATGGAACGTCACTGCGAGAACGCGCAAAGCATTGCTGAGTACCTTCAGGCCCATGATAAGGTTGAGTGGGTGAGCTATGCAGGATTGAAGGGTGATGTTAACTATGACCTGTCAAAAAAATACTGTAAGGGGAAGCCGTCATCGCTTTTAACTTTTGGAATCAAAGGAGGTTTTGATTCGGGCGTAAAGTTTTATGATGCTTTGGAAATGATAAAGCGATTGGTAAATATTGGAGATGCAAAGACCCTGGCGTGTCATCCAGCATCGACTACGCACAGGCAGCTTACCCCGGAGGAGCAAATTAAAGCAGGCGTGAAGCCGGAGACGATTCGCCTTTGTATTGGCATAGAGCATATCGACGACATCGTGGCTGATCTGGAGCAGGCCCTTATAAAAACATAAGGATATTTTTGTTAAAACTTTGAAGGCGGGGCGGCGGCCACTGCATTACTATGGACCCAGTTTTTCTTATGAGTGCAAGAAAAAATAAAGTGATGTCATCGTTCAAGGCTTCAAAATATGTTTTAGCAGCCTCTCTTTTTTTATGCGGGTTTAATTTAGCCTCTGAAGCGAGCCTAGAGGCGGAGTGGACAATACAGCGTTCCGAAGATGGAATTGACGTGTACACGCGTCCCGAGCCAGCTTCGCAGTTTGAGGCAGTTCGCGCTGTGATGACCCTTGACGATGTCAGGCTAAGCTCGCTTGTGGCATTGATTAGTGACACGCAAGCCTGTTCTCGTTTAGAGAGTCGCTGCGTAGAAGCCGAGACCCTCGATACAATCGATCAAACTGAGAGTGTCGTATACCGTTATAATAATATGCCCTTTCCTGTGAGGGACCGCGACATGGTGCTGCGACTGAAATGGTATCAGCAACCAGATTCACTCAATGTTAATGTGGTGATCTCAAATGTCACCGGGTTTTTGCCCGAGAAAAAAAGACGGGTCCGGATGCCGAAGGTCAATTTGGGTTGGAAATTCGTGCCTTTGCCGGACGGTTCTGTGGAGGTTTCGAGCGAGGGACACATCGAGCCCGGCGCGAATCTACCTGCTTGGATACTCAACCAATTTTTAGTGTCGGCTCCTTTCAAGACTATGGAAGCGGTTGCGAGTATCGTGCGGGAGCCTCTTTACAGAGATGCCGAGCTGAGTTTTATAAAGGAAGTCACGCCGTAAGATGGCCATTACTTTGGATATTTAACACTAGGTGCCTTTTAGTTTGAAAAACTTTAAAGAGATCAAGGAGCGTGCTGAATACCGGAAAGGCGGTGCCAAAAAGTTGATCGCGTTGATGCCGAGAGTGGCGTCTAAAAAAGAATTAATTTCACTCGGTGATGACAGATATCTGGCAATGATGACAAAATCAATTAATCAGGCTGGGTTCAGTTGGAAGGTGATTGAAAAAAAATGGCCGGAATTTGAGGAGGCCTTTCTGGGTTTTGATACATTTAAGTTAAGTTATTTATCTCCGGAGCAGTGGGAGGCTTTCACTAACGATCGCCGTGTTGTGCGGAATTGGCAAAAAATTAAGGCGTTACAGGACAACGTATTTTTTGTTCGCGAAGAATCACGGCGGCATGAGGGGTTTGGGAATTTTATCGCAAACTGGCCGGCCGATGATCAGATTGGTTTGATGGCTCATTTGAAAAAAAAAGGATCGCGGCTTGGCGGGCAGAGTGCCCTATGGTTCCTTAGAAGGATGGGGAAAGACTGCTTTATTCTGGCGCGAGACGTGGTCGTTTTATTACGGAGTATTGGGCTGGATATTGCTGAAAATCCGACATCTAAAAGAGATTTGATAAAGATACAGGCGCAGTTCAATGCATGGCATATAGAGACTGAATTGCCGTATAGCCACTTAAGCCGGATTGTTGCGTGTTCGGTGGGAGAGAATCGGTTATGACAGCAAAAGACCTCCGGAAATCAGTATGGGTAGCTTTCGGCACGGGCGCAGTGGCAATCACGGTGGTCGCTGAGTTTGGAGAATATCTCACGGGCATTCATATCAACATGATATTACGAATTTCGATAGTGCTCGGTTTAACATTAGGGATGTGGGTCCTTGCTGGGACTTGGATGTTGATCAATAATTTAGGGGAGGAGCGCTCCTTGTCCGGTTACTCTAAGGTCACTCAAAACAAAGAGGCCGGAGCAAAACAACAAGAAGATTCGGACATTGACTCAGACGCTTAATTGGTCGCCAATGAATCTTGCACGCGAGCTCCTCGGAGTATGTTAACCATCCCATAGTTGCCCTCGTGACAGGCATATTCATAAAGCTGACCCGCTACCTTTGTCATAGGGACTATTGCGCTGAATCTTGCCGTATACGTTGCTGGATCATCGACTGTGAACTCATAGTTGACGGTATCAGAAGAGATCCTCGTAAATCGTTCGGTTAAGATTTTTTCACTTGAAGTGCCACTGGAACCAAAGCTTGCTGTGAGGCCGTTAAAGTTTTGAGTGATCACAATGAGAGATTCTCCTTCCCAATATCCTCGGGAATCTCCAGTCCAAAGCGTAACAGAATCATCTAAGTTTCTGATCGAAGCTTCGTCGTCGAATAATTTGACAACTCGAGCGTCGTGAATCATTTCGGTTAACAACACAACATGAGTTTTGTGTTGGACAATTTGAACATTGTTGTTATACAGCGAGGGTATAAAGGGTGGTCCGGCATTAAATCCGACGATACACCTCTCTGAGAGGCCTCGATCTTCAGGACCGTCGGTGCCAATGCCGCCTGCCGCGATACGAACGGGTCGAGATTCTCCAGTGGTATCTCCGCCATACATTCCCTGGTTGCGGATGGCGCCTGCGACAAACGCAGGTAATTTCCCGTTGATTGGGTTGACGATGTGCGAAGTTCGGATGTTCCCACCGATCCCTGCATTCTCGATCCAAAAGTCGTTATAACTTTCGTCGACTCCCTCGATGGGAAGAGCAGAGTCTGTTCGTTCGTCAAAATTGGCGCGAGCCAATTCTGCTTTTGATATTTCTTCATCGCTTAAGAACTGGCGATCACCGAATTTAGCGGGTCGCTCCATCGGAGTGTTCGAAGAAAAATTCCAAACACCTTGGATATCAGGCTGTTCCCATTGGGTGCGAGGAGCATTGTAGTCATCTGCAAAGGCAGCCCCTAGTAAAAAAGTTGCTACGGCTGTTGTTACAAGTTTATTTTTATAATCGGTAGCTTTCATCGAAAGGTCCGTCCCACTGATAAGTAAATAAGAAATTATTGAGCTACTAGTCACCTTCCATTTCTGCGCGGCGTGCCCCTGCAAGAATACCAGGCATGGCATAATTCCCTTCATGACAAGCGTACTCGTAGACGGGGCCCTCTGTCGAGTGATAGCTGAGCTCTGCGGTCCATGGCTGGCTGTACAAATTGTCGTCGTCGACTATAAATTGATAAACAATTTCTGAGTCCGAATGACGTTCAAATCGTTCCATGATTCGGCCATTTTGACTAATAGGCACAGAACTATTTTCCATCTGTAGTGGCTTTATATTTGTTGTTTCTACGACTAGGACATTGTCTTCATACCAACCAACAGAATCTCCAAACCACTGCCCCAAAACATCCGGGCGTCTATTGGCTCTCGCCTCCTCAGCAGAGTTGTAGGTTGGAATAATCCGAGCATCGTGAGCCATCTCAACAAGAATAACGACATAATCCTCAGTCTGAGTAAACTGATAGGTGCTATTATACAAGGTTCCCATCATTCCCGGCCCGGCCGTATTACCAAATCCAATCAAGCAACGCTCTGCCAGGGGGAGTGCCTCGGGGCCAGAGCTATCGCCTATCCCCGTCAGGTATCGGTAACCAAAATTTTTGTTCTCGAAGGTGACCTTGGGGTTCTCAAGGCGAGGGATTCGCCCGTTAGGTGGGTCAATGATGTAAGAGGTTCTAAACTCCCCCCTTACACGCGCCAGGGCAGAGCCTGGATCTACCCAAAATGAATTGTATGCAGCGAGTCCAAAGTCGCGACTGCCGACCGGAGGAGCGCCTGTCTCTATATCAATAGGAAGATTTGCATCAAACTCACCGGGAGCAACGCCGGCGATTGGTGTGCCCGCCGCTATTTTTTCTGCGTCTTCCTCGGAGACAACGAGGGTCTCCAGTCCTTGCGGGCGAGTCATACTCGTCAATGAAGCATTGGTCCAGGTTCCAGTCAGCTGCGGTCGGATAACCTCTGCGGACACGAAGGTGCTGGGAAGTAAAAGAGAAGCACTGGCGATAATGGTAGGAAAGAATTTTCGGTTCAGGGTATGCAAGGGTTATCTCCTTGAAATATATAATGTAATTTATTTTTTAATAAGGTAACTTACTGAATGTATCGATATAGTAAAGGTTTGTAAAGATCGAGGTTCTAAATAGCGTGTTCCGATAGGCATTGTATTTTTTTACGGGTAAGTCGCATTGTTAGTTTGGTTGGAAAGTTCTTCGATAGCGAGTTGGGTCAGTCTCTCACTTTGGGCGTATCCGGCACTACTCACAGTTCATATTGTTGGGCTTGCTTTGGTGGTCGGTCTCTATGCGGTGCGAGATTTTCGACTTATTGGGTTTTTTTCTGGGCCAAATATATCCCTACTTGAGGGAACAAGCTCTCTGTCGTCGTTCGGTATTGCGATCAACCTTGTGTCCGGATTTTTATTGTTTTCTTCTCAGGCGACGTTTTTAATTTCAAGCATTCCATTTTTGATCAAGATTTCGTGTATTGTATCGGGGCTCGTGTGTTCGGGCTTCATACGGGCACGAAAAAAAAACGGGTTGAGCATGCCTTGGTACTACCCTATTGCGTCGCTACTTTGTTGGACCACTGCGATCATCTCGGGACGTTTAATAGCCTACTTCTAGGGTTTTTGTCGGAGAGTTTTTGGATGCTTCAGATTATAGCGGAGGGAATTTTCGGAAGTGCTCTTAACCAATGGATAGTTGGAACTTATTGGTTGTGGCCCCTCCTCGAGATAATACATTTTATAGGATTGTCTTTACTCATCGGTGGTTTGGTTGTCGTAGATTTGTCGTTAGTCGGGGTTCTCCGCGGAGGCAGCTGGGCTGAGTCACATCGGTTATTACCCGTAGTAGTTGCCGGATTTTTTTTAAATTTAATAACAGGAGTGTTGTTCTTTGTCGGGGACCCGATGCGTTACTCTGTCAACATTGCCTTTCAGATAAAAATGGTTTTGATATTGTTAGCGGGACTAAACGCTGGGTATTATCATCAACGATTGATGCCGATGTTGGGTTTTAATGAAATTGGCCCAATTCCGATCAACGTGAGAGTGATAGGAGTAATTTCTCTATCAATCTGGTTTACTGTCCTAGCGCTTGGTCGTTTGATCCCGTATCTCGGAACGGGCTAGTACTTTGAGGGGAAAAACCGCACCATAGCTCTCGATGATTCAGCGTCACAATCATAAGCGGACAGTTTGTACCCTGGTGCTGCCGGAACCCAACGAGTGGTATAGGAAGTCGGCTCAATTAAGAACATTGGGTCGCTCACGGTTACCGTCACGTACAGATCTTCTCCTTCTCGCCAGTATTTTTCTTTTATTACTTTTTGAGAGGAGGAGGGGATCCCGTTATAGTCGTCGAAACCTGCAATATCGAAAACGAAGTTTGTAGTTGTTATAAATAGAGACTCATCTTCATAGTATCCGACTGAGAAGCCTTGAAGGGAAAAGTCCTTAGAGGTTGGCGTCCTTCCGTCGAGATAGACGGTTCGTAACTGGTCGTCTTTTTCGTATCTAAAGAGCACCCTATCAGGCCATTGAGTTACCTCCATATGATAGGGGTCATACTGAATTGCGGGTGAGGATGCAGGTTGGCAGTCATACTTTGGGGCCATTATTTCTTCCCATACTTCTTGATAGGCCTTGGCCCGCTTGTTCAGTTTAGGGAAGTTATCTTCGCCCCATGGAACAGTCTCGCTATTGACCGGGCGCGCTTGAGGACTGCCATTCCAAACACCAGCGAGGTCCGGTAAAGCTTGCGCAAGTCCTAAGTTTGCGATTGCAGATAAGACTAGACCAATAAAAAGGTATGTTTTCAAAGAATAGGTAAATAATTTTGTCTTGTGCATTTTTCTACCTTAACAGTCAGGATATTGAATTTATGGGCTGTGCTCGCATTAGAGAACTGTTCCGAGGCTTATAATTATCGCGAACGTGCGGGGTCGGATGAGCGACCACCTTTAAGAACGGGACTCCCGTCAGCGAGAGTTAGTCGTCGACCAAGAACTCCATGGCTACCCTCTGCCCGAGAGGATGGTCCTGATACTCTGATCTCAGTGCCCACAGTAAGAATGTCGGGAGTCCATCCGAGGCGCTTCAACATCACAGGTGCCGACATTTCAACTTGCCACTCTGTGGTCGCTCCATCTTCGCTTTCGACTAGGACAAAGAGCGCGGCATGAGGGTTTCGAAAAACAAATTTAGTGACGACGCCAAAAATTTCAACTGGTTTATCTGCGTCATAGAAGGGGGTAGCGGAATGGTGCGCGGTCACAGGACCACCGATAGCCACCATCAAAAATAAGAGGCAAAGGAGTGATGGTAAATTAAAAACTCTTTTTATCATTTGTTGTTCCCTTTTACTTCGAAAAGAAGGTAAATCATATGAACCAAAACTAACGTGACTCGTCGTGTTTGTAAAGTTTCAGGAATTTCTTAGTGCTAGCTCACCGAAAGCGTAACATGCTTGATTTTAATTGAGAAAGCTTTGTAACCCCCATTAGTTTCATGTCACGTTCGATTTCGATTTTCATATTGTTGAGCGCCTTTTCTACCCCGGGTTGACCTGCGGCTGCTAAAGCGTAAAGGTACATTCGTCCACCTGAGCATGCCTTCGCTCCAGCTGCAATTGCCTTGAGGACGTGTGTTCCCCGACGAATTCCGCCGTCACAGATTATGTCAATCTGATCACCTACCGCATCTGCGATTTCTGATATTTGGTCGAACGGTGATCTTGAGCCATCAAGTTGGCGACCTCCATGATTTGAAACCATAATGGCGTCAGCGCCAATTGCAACGGCCTTGCGAGCGTCATCGACACTCATTATACCTTTCAAGCAAAAGGGGCCATCCCATTGTTCTCGGAGATTTTCTGCGTCATTCCAATTCATTGATTGATCAAGCATAGATCCAAAATAATCGCCGATAGAAACAGCGACGTTGGATCCTTGTTCCACATAGTCTTTGAGTTCAGCGAGCTCAAATTTATCTCTTAAAAAATAATTCATTGCCCAGCTTGGGTGTGCGACAAAACTTGCTAAACTCTTTAATGTCAGACGCGGAGGAGACGTGAATCCTGTCAGTAAATCACGTTCTCGATTCCCTCCAGTGATCGTGTCGACAGTCAAAGCGAGGGCATTGAAATTCGCTTCCTTTGCGCGCTCGACCATAGCATTATTCAGTCCCCGATCTTTGTGAAAATAGAATTGAAATAGTTTAGGTGTGGATATCATCTCTCCGATTTCGCGAAGCTTCACTGTGCCCAATGCCGAGACACCGAACATTGTTCCAAACTTTTCTGCCGCCCTGGCAACAGCTCTTTCGCCATCATGATGAAACAATCGTTGCAGCGCAGTCGGAGAGCAAAAGAGCGGCATGGCTAGCTTCTGACCCATGACGGTTACTGACATGTCGATTTCCTCAACGCCGGCAAGGACATTAGGAACGAGATCGCAGGTGCCATATGACAGAGTATTTCTCCGATATGTAGTTTCGTCATCTGCAGCCCCATCGATATAATGAAAAATCGGTCCCGGTAATCGCTGTTTCGCAAGGAGCCTTAGGTCCTCAACATTATTACATTTCGCAAGTGTTCTAAGCATTTTTGTCCCGTATTTTCCAAAGTGGTTCACATATAATAGTAAAGATTCCAGTGTGCTCATAATTGTTTTTTGATAGGCTGAATTTTGAAGGTTTGGGAATTAGGATGTGGGAGAAATTTCTGTTGTTTTCAGGTCGATTTTCATTAGTTGGGAAGAGTCCTAATCGAGACTATGGTGAGGAAGTTATTCACGTCCCCTGCTGCATTGATGTGGTTTCGTGCGGTGGTAAAGTTTTAAAGCCAGAGCGCTTGATTGAAGAAAGTAGACTTTATCGAAAAGAGAACTAGCTAAATATGATTCCAGAGAGAGTGCGAGAGTTGAGTCGACCTATAAGAAGAATTTTCGTGGTATTGCTATGTCTAGGACTGATCCCTGTGACAGCCGTCTTAACAGCGGCGGTTAAGGCGAGAGGGGGTGACGGGCCAAAATACGTATTTTCCGGCGGCCCCTTGATCAGCGGAGAAATTTATCAAGGAGCCGAGCCCGACTGGAGATTTGTAAAAGATGTCTCGACGGTTGAGATGCAATTGGCGGATCCGCCGCTCTCGCGGCGGGTTTGGGTGGCAGAATATGACGGTAAGTTATACGTTTGGTCAGGATACATGGGTAGTCCGGTTGGGCGTCTGTGGAAGAAATGGCCGATTCAGGCGGAGCGCAATAATCTAGCTGTCATAAGAATAGACGGTCTACGCTATGAGAGGCAGCTAAATAGGATAAAGTCTGGCGAAATCCTCGATGGAATAAGTCAGAGCATCAGAGCTAAGTATCCATCGCAAACATCAAGAGAGGCGGTTGAAGCTGGAGAAGTGTGGGTCTTTGAGTTGGGTGCGCGAAATTAAATCCGGATGAGAGTAAGCATGAGAAATTTCTATAAATCTGTTGCTGCGATGGTCCTGGTCACAATACTGACCGTTTTATACGTGCCGGGTGCAGATGATTACGTCGAATTGACCTTCCAACAATATCTCGGCCGAGCCGCTAGATAAGGTGTCCCGTCGGTCTAGATTCGTTATAATGTTTTTTTGTTTTCGTAGGAGGAATCATGTCGAAGCAAATTCAAGTTACTTACGAGCTAAACGTGCTCGATGGGAAGGCGGAGGAGTTGCGGAGGATAGCTAAAGAAATGGTTGCCTTTAACAATCAAGGTGAGCCGGGGACTGTTGTTTACAATGTCTATATGAGTGAAGGAGAGACAAAGTTTACTTTTTTAGAAACCTTCGCTGATTCAGATTCTGGCCTTTTTCATGCAGATAGATTTGCGAAAGGTAGCTTCATTTCGCAGGTTTTGGAGAGGACAGATGGAGGAAGGTTGTGTTTATATGGCAATGTCTCTGAAGAATTTAGGTCTTGGGGTATTGAAGCTGGATTTGAGATAGAATACTTCAATTATATTGATGGGTACGTTCGATGAAGTATGGGATTAGAGTTTGATCGTCGTTAGCCAGTTAAATTAAAGAGAGAGATTACACAAATGGAAGACAAAGACAGCTCAACTGGAGCAACAATTTTCCTCTACACAGCTCTGATAGGAATCGCTGTGATTGTTAGTATTGTAGCTAGCTGGTTGTTATAAGCATTTTCCTACTTCCGCCAGGTTACCCGGAAAGTATAGAAATCGGACCACGTAAATTCAAAGTGAAATAGTTTATTTACTATTCGATACCGATAAGTCGGTCGATGCGTGTATTCTTCTGTCTTAATTGGGACGAAATATCAGACATGTCAGCTTGGATCCCAAGCTGTGACTCCGATATGAGGGATGTTGGGGTATTTCCAGTGCCTCGCCATATTCTGCGCGCCGCCACTCTCCTACTTATATCCTGTATCCTGCTTTTGAAACGCCTGATCTCCACATCTTCATTGACGTTATGAGCTTACCAAGCTCTTTTGATGCTGCGTTAAATGATGGTATCGTGGAGAGTATGAAGCGATTATTGTTGCTGCAATGAGTGTTGAGGATTAATTTTTTTCAAGGAGCTGCGAGTTGCGATATCTTATTCAAGTGCTTTGTTTAACATCGGCAACTTTGGCATACGGTGACAGCGTCAGCGAGTTTGCTGGGACGTGGTTGTTGGATGGACCGGGTACGGAAAGTGAAATCAATCTTACTGATGAGGGTCGGCGCTTGAGGGATAGTTACGATCTTCTGGTCGATGATCCTAGTTTAAAGTGCATTCCGGCCAGTTCCTCTCGAGTATGGGCAAACCCAAACGCTCCAATAAAAATTGAGGTGAGCTCAGAATCCATTCAAATCACTTACGAGCTCTTCGACCTTAGACGAGTGATTCCCTTTGGGTCAGACGAAGACCTGACTGACACACCAAGCACAAGGAATCTTAAGGGAGTTTACTTCCGCGAATTGGGCTCCTCATTTGCGCGGTATGAAGAGTCACAGATTCTCATCGAGTCGCGAGAACACTCTCCTGGTTACATCAGGACGTCGAGAGGGATACCGCAAACATCATCTACGATAGCTTACGAGTTAATGGCAGTTGATAACGGTGTCTTGCACATCACGCACACGTATGTGGACGAGATGGTTTTCAAAGATCCTTTGATCTTAACTTACTCATTGCGGCGGGCCAACGAATTATCGATAAACCCATACGATTGTGTGGACTCAGATTATGGTTGGTTTGAGGAATTGAATTCGAAATAACGAGGTTTGAAATGATTAGAATGCTGGCTCTGAGCTCGATTTTTTTTCTTCCATACTTTGGTTTTGCGCACCACTCGACCAATGCGAATTTTACGCAAGAGATCATCTCTGTCGAGGGACTGATCGAAAGAGTACGCTATCAAAATCCTCATACTTCCATACTTATCAAAACAGATCAGGTCAACGACGATGGTGCTTATTGGCTAGTTGAATCTGGCGCAAAGACGACCTTGGATAGAGCTGGGGTCTCGATGGAGAAGCTGCAAGTTGGATCCCGTGTCACCGCTGAAGGGCGCAAAGGGCGGCGAAAGAACACAATGTATCTCAGGAAAATTGTTTTTCTCGATGGTTCGGAATTTGTCCCGCAGCCTGAATTAAATTAGATGGATTATTTCGGAGGAAGAAAGTGCGATTAGAGAAAGTAATGTTGGTAATTATTTGTTTGTGGGGATTGCTTTTAGCGATGGCTCCTGTGTTTGGAATTGAATTTTATTTTCCCTATATAGGCAAGGGTACGCTTGATTCGGCTCAACAAATAGAGCGCCTCTTGGTTTTGAGGTCAGCTACGTTTATGACCATCTTATATTTCACGGTTAAATATTTTACAAACAGGAAGCCGTTATCATCAGTCAGTCCGATTTTGGCTTGGAGCAGTTTTATGGTTTTGTTTGGAGTAATTTCTAATCTGCAGAATGGCGTCTCCATCTTTGATAATCCCGCTGAGTCGAATTGGGTTGTGCTCTTGATTTTGACGATCTTGACGTTTGTTCTATTCAGAATTAATAAGGCAGATACGAAGAAAATTTTTGATAAGGATTGGTAGGGGGGCTATTAATATTTTAAGGGAGCTAAGAAAATTTAGGCGATTTGGATGTTGCTATGTTGCAGGAGTTTTTCTGGTGATTGGCACTTCCTGGGTATCTGCCCACGAGAGTGTTTTATTTATTGGGAACAGTTTTACGTATGGTTTCGGTTCCCCAGTGAAATACTATCGTACGGATACGGTAACTGATTTAAATAACGAAGGTATTGGGGGTGTGCCTGCACTTGTCAAATCTTTTTCTGATCAGGCGGGCCTAGATTTTGAGATCTATCTTGAAACTCGTGGCGGAAGCGGCATAGATTTCCATCTTGAAAATAAGCTGGGAGTCATCGGAAGACGGCCGTGGGATAAAGTTGTTATGCACGGGTATAGCACCCTGAACCGGTTGGATCCTGGAAACTCTGATTTGCTTGTGGAAACAGTTAAAGATATGGCCAACTTTTTGCGAGAGCTAAATTCGAAGGTGGAGATCTTTTTAACAGCTACTTGGTCGCGCGCTGACCTTGTTTATTTGGAGAATAAGCCGTGGTCTGGTGAGCCGATTGAAAAAATGGCTATGGATGTTCGCAAAGGTTACGACGCTGCCGCGGATCTTGCGAGGGCATCTGTAAATCCGGTTGGCGAGGCGTGGAACAAAGCAATGGAGTCTGGTCTCGCGGACAAAAATCCCTATGATGGAATCGCTTTAGATAAAATTGACCTTTGGACTTATGACCACTATCACGCAAGTACCTTTGGTTACTATCTAGAGGCGCTAGTCGTATTTGGAAATTTATCAGGCCTTGATCCAAGATCTCTTAGTGAAAATGAGTGTTCGGGGTTCGAGTTAGGTCTTTCACGCGCTCAAGTAAGAGGTTTACAAGAGGCAGCTTATCGCCAGCTCGCCTCAGAATCGCGAGTGACAACAGCACCGCTAGTTTTACCGCAGCCGGTTGGTCCAGAGAGATGTGGAGAAGGACTTTAAAACAAAATAATGGAGGGTGTTATGAGAAAACTATTTTTAGTGAAGATTCTTTTTGTCACGAACATTATTGTATTTTCGAGTAATAGTATTGCCGATGATGGTGCGTCGATCATTCCGGTTAGAGAAATTAACGAGGTCCTGTTGAAGGGACTCGATAACATCGCAGAGGGACGTTCGGTCAGCGACATCGTCGTCCGACACCTTAACGTTGGTGAGGAAAACTTTGGCGTTTCAGTGGTCCAGCGTGACCAGGTTGAAGTGAGGGACGAAATACTAGGTATCTCTCACCCGGATCTCGACGAAATCTATTACATAGTAGCCGGCACTGGGACAATGATGACTGGTGGAGACCTCACCGATAGACAATCAAGTGTGAGTGCATTGCTAGGCCCAATTGACAGAGGAATGATTGAAGGTGGAACGCTGCAATATGTTGAGCCCGGCGATATAGCGATAATTCCTAAGGGGATGCCCCATGGCTGGCTAAAAATAGACACTGAGAGCATTAGTTATATTATATTTAGAGCGGATCCTAATAAGGTCATGAATGAAGTTGAGGG
>MDTG01163585.1_pt1 | contig 17161 bp, 24 predicted proteins | sample 811421 | NCBI WGS metagenome assembly MDTG01 (sample SAMN05326645, study PRJNA326480) | marine metagenome | isolation source: seawater | place: Pacific Ocean: South East | collected 2011
GTTAATGAAGTTAAACAAATGGGATTTTCAAAATCTGTTGGAAGTTTTGGAGATTTATTTACAAATATGAAAGAAGAAATAGAAAGAAAACAAATAAATAAAACCAATCTTGGCAAATCAACTTCTATGACTCAAAATGAAAAAACTATTTCATATTTAAACAATTACTTTATTTATAAAAAAATAAGAAATGCCAATGCAAAAGAAGTTTCTAAGATGATGACAGAAAAATCTCAAGCATCAAAAACCGGCGAAGAAGAAAATGAAGAAAAAAAGAGCATGCCTGAGAAACGCCGTGTTAAAAAATATGCTAAGAAGATTGTCTTACCTAGTAATTAAATTCACTATTCAAATATTATAATCAAAAATATTAAATTTATATTATTTATTTGAATTATTATAATAATGTTCCACTTTTTTGTACTGAAACATGATTTCATCCGCCTTTTTATTATTTGTCATAAACCATTCAGGTTTGGCTCCGTGTCCCCAACATTGCCAAGTTTGATACTCCCAAAACTCCATTTCAGACACTATTGGTATAAACTTAGTAATTGGTTCCTTCACTATTTCTTTATGTTCCAAATCCATTTTTTTATCCATAATTTTATTAACTTTAATTATAAAATTAATAATATTTTCAATTTTTATTCAATCTTAATTTCACAACTGTTGCATAATTTATCAGGAACCAATAACTTAATTTCTTTATAGGTTATGGTTTCTTTTTTTAATAATTTGCGTGCAATACTTACCATGTAAGGCTTATTATCTTCAAGTATTTTTATAGTTTGTTTTTCAATATTATTGATCAATTCTTTACAATTATCCATAATATCATTTGAAATATTTTCTCCTATAATACCCATCGCATCTAAGTTAAGAGGGCCTATATCTTTATTCATTCCCCAAACTGTGGAATAATTTCTAATTAATGACGATATTTTTTCAATATCATCACTTGCTCCTGTTGAAACATTACTATAAATAATTTTCTCTCCACAACGTCCTCCCAAAAGAACAGCAATTCGACACAAAACTTCATCATATGTCATTAATTTTTTATTTGTAGCCTTTTGCTGACTAAACCCCAATGCTGCTTCTCCTCTAGGAATAATACTAACCTTCACTGGTTGTTCGGTATGTTTTAAAAGATATCCCATTAAACAGTGTCCTGCTTCATGATAAGAAACACGCTTTCTTTCATCAGGTGTCATCATACGCTCTCTTTTTTCTCTCCCAATAATGACTTCATCGATGGCTTTTTGTATATTATCTTCAGTTAACTCTTTTGCATCATTGTTGTTTTGAATAGCATTAATTTTAGATTGATTTGCTATGTTTGCTATATCAGCACCAGAAACTCCGGCTGTTCTATCAGAAAGCACCTCAAATGATAAATTTTCGGGAAGTATCATGTCTTGAAAATAAAGTTTATACATTTCCATACGTTCATCTTTATTTGGTAGATCAAAATAAACTTTTTTATCAAATCTTCCTGAACGTGTTAACGCAGTATCTAGAATTTTTACTAAGTTTGTCGCAGCAAATACTATTATATTTGAACTTTCATCAAATCCATCCATCTCAACCAATAACTGATTTACAGTACTTGCTCTCTCAGAATTATTATCAAAACCACGTTGTCTTCCTACCGCATCTATTTCATCTATAAAAATAATACATTCTTTTTCTTTTTTTGCTTTTTCAAATAAACTTCTTACTCTAGATGCTCCAACACCCACATATTTTTCTATAAATTCAGACCCACTTGCAGTAATTAAAGGAATTTCTAATTTTTTTGAAATAGCCTTGATAAGTAATGTTTTTCCTGTACCCGGAGGACCTGCAAGCAATATACCTTTGGGTAACTTTACCTTCCATTTTAAATATTTGTTTTTATTTTTAATAAAATCCATGTAATATTCTATTTCTTTTTTAACAGAGTTAAGTCCAATAACCATATCTAACGCTTTTTCATCTTTTTTTTCTTTAATAACTTTCCATTCATAATCATCTGTTTTAAGTTTACGTAGCAATGAAAATATCAGTAAAATAATTATTATTGTTCCAATACTAATACCTCCAGACTTTTCATTTATATTTGTTGTATTTGTAGAATTTAATATTGTAGAGTTTAACATAGTTATATTTTCTAATACATTTTCTGTTACATTTTTAATCATACTCGCGTTCATAATTACAATATTATAAAGAGTTATCTTTATTATAGTATAAATAATATAAATAGATTTTTGTGTTTATTAATATGACATATTTTGTATTACCATATTTAAATAATGAAATAAAACCAAAAAATATAAAATTACAATTTTCAAATGATAAAGAAAATTTAATTATCATTAATCCTAGTTTAAAAAAATATTTAAATTATATTAAAAATTTGATTAGTTTTTATTTATATGAATGGGATGGTATAAAAAAATATACTAACACATACGAATTTATACATACAACTGTACCAAAATATAATATATCTATATCAAAAATTAAACCAATTTCACGAGCATTTTTCAAATTAATGGAAATATACAATACATTTAATATTTTTGAAAATATGCCGAACCAAATAAATACATTTCATTTAGCTGAAGGACCCGGAGGATTTATAGAAGCAACTACATTTTTAAGAAAAAAATATACAAAAGATAATTATTATGGGATAACCTTAATGAATGAAGATAAACACGTTCCTAACTGGAAAAAAATGGATGTTTTATTAAAAAAATTCCCAAATATTTCAATTATATATGGAAAAGATAATACTGGAGATCTTTATCATCATATTAATTTACAATATTGTTTTGATAAATACAAAAACTCCATGCACATTATTACAGCAGATGGTGGTTTTGATTTCTCAAATAATTTTGATGATCAAGAAAATAGTGTATTTAGATTAATTTTAACTCAAGTTGCTTATGCATTGGCATTGCAAAAAAAAGATGGACATTTTGTATTAAAAATGTTTGATATATTTTATCAAAATAGTCTGCAGATTATTTATTTATTAAGTTGCTTTTACAATAAAGTTATAATAACAAAACCCAATACAAGTAGACAAGCAAATTCAGAAAAATATATTGTATGTAAACATTTTAAATACACAGATACTAGTGATATTACACAAAAATTCATTAATATATTAAAAATATTGGAAAATATAGATTTTAAACAATATTATATATCAGATATTTTAGATTTAAAAATACAAAAAATCTATTTAGATTCAATTACTGAAGCCAATTCTATTTTAGGAAATAAGCAAATAGAAAATATTAATTCTACAATAAAATTAATTAATACAAAAGATAAATCAGATAAACTTTATAATTTAAAAAATAATAATATTAATAGATGTATTAGATGGTGTGCAAAAAATAATGTTCCTTATAACAAAATAGATAGTAATAAAAACATATTTTTATCTGTATAATTTTTATCCTTTTATAAAGTTATTTTGTAAAAATTTTACTATAATATTAATATAAGTATGAACCCTGATTTAACTTATTTGTATAATGTAGCAAAAATAGCAAAAAATGAATTAGATAATTTAAATAAATTAATTAATAAAGAAAAAACAGTAAAAAAAAACAAAACATTAAAGAAAAAAAATAAAAATAAAAAGAAAAATCAAACAAAAAAACTGCGTTAAATAAACTTTTTAAAAAAGTTTATCAAAAAAAAATTAAACTTTAAAAAAAACTTTTAAAAAAAAAATATTTCAATAATATATAATGGCAAGAAGGGTTAGAAGACGTAGGTCAAGATGTGCAGGAAAAAAAAGAAAAACCTGCAAAAGTCGCAGATTTAAGAAGCACTGTAAAGTTACCCGTAAGGGAAAAAGATCAAAATCTCACTGTCGTGCTCGCAGAAATCGTACACGCAGAGTTCGCAGACGCAGAAGATAAACAGTACAACTTAATTTAGCAACTAAATGGTTTAAAATGTTAATATGAATTTTACATGTAACTTCATATTAAGGTTAAAAAAATTTTAAAAAAAAAAACTATTCATAATACATATATGATTAAGGATAATTGGACTTTACTTGATGGATTTAAAAAAAAATTTAATATTAACAGTAATTTTAAGGTTTATATTAATAATGATAAAACTATTATTTGGAAAAAAAGAAAACGAAATTTCTTGTCCCGACAGGAAAAAAAATTTTTTCCTAACGGAAACACATCTGGAAAATTAGAGACAGATAAAATCTATATAGATACTATTTTGGATAAAGACAATAAACATTTTTGTGCTATAAAAGGATTTGATGTTAAAGGAAATGGTTCATATAAATCAGAGTTTATTAATGGTTATACTTTATATGAATTGATGGTTTTTAACTCAGTTATAGATACAGATATAAAAAAAAAAAAATTAATTTTAGAGAAAAAAAATATTATTGAAAGTCTTGAAAAATTTAAAATTAATTTTAATAAAGAAAAATGTAGAGAAGGAGATTGGAATATTAATAATTTAATATATTGTTTAAAAACTAAAAAAATATATAATATTGATCTTGAGGGGTTTTTTCCCAACAAGCATTATGTTGCTCTTAATAAACATGTAGATAGAAGAATTGTAAATTCTATAGTATACATCCCCAATAAGCATTATTTTGCTCTTAATTCCCATATAGATAAAATCATTTTAAATTTGAAGAATTTAACTAATTAAAAATTTATATAATATTTTTCTTTATCTAATATTTTTCATTTATAAGTGCAACTGTTACTTCTTCTTTTACATTAGTTGCTAACTTACCCTTTATAGTTCGATTTATTTCAGGAAATGGAATACTTACCTTTATATCACGGTCTTCATCTATATATTGTTTAAAAAGTTTCATTAATTTTTGGATTGGTTCATAAGTCATGTTTAAATTAAAATCATTTAATTGTTGCATTACATTTTTTACTTCTTCTTGACGTTGTTCTTTAGTTCTATATTGGGGCATCTTTTTTTCTTTTTTTTCTTTTTTTTGTTTTTTCTTTTTATTATTTTTCATATACATAATTACTTATTTTATCATTTAAATTAAAAAATTAAAAAAATATTAAAAAAATATTAATAAATTATTTTTTTAATACTTACATAAAATAACTTTGAGAAATAAAAGCAATAAAACAATTACTTACTTTTTTAATAAATCGGTAGTCCATTGTTACAACCAAACTATCTATTTTATCTGTATGATCTACATTATCAACATCTTTCATAAAATCAATAAAACAACTATGTACTAATCTATCAATATTGCCATTTAACAGAAGTTTTTTAAAATGATATACAGTATTACCATTAAGTAGTGCCTTTTTTTTCGTATAGTATTTACAAAAGTTATAAAAGATTAAATAAGGGAAAATAAAACAAATGCCATGACTGTCTCCACCTTGAAAATTTGCCCCCCAATAGTTATAATATTTATTTTTCTGATAATTTATATTTACATTTTGTGTTTTATTAATGTAATTAACTAATTTTTCTAGAAATATAAAATCAATAACATTTTTGTGTTTAAAAACCTTACAACGACGTTTTGTTTTAATAATGTGGAATTCCATATTATCTTTCATGTCTTGACCATGTGAATTAATATAAAATAGTTTATATGAACCGTTATATGGCAATAGTATTATAGTTGTTCCGTGAACAGCCTCGTCTTCTTCACATCGCTCAGTATTATAATTTAATATACACAAGTTTATAAAAATTATTTTATTTTTATTTATTTCATCTTTAATAAATTCAGAAAACATGTCATCAACTTGATTTTTTTTTAGTAAATATTGTATTGTAAAATTTTCAAATATATCATGCAAGCGTTCATTATTATTGAGATTAGGAATAATATTCATAAAATCAATAAACATTTCAGCATAGGAAATTTTAGAATTAAGATAATTAGTAGAGCAGATTTGTTTTTGCATTTTTTTCATAATATTTAAAGTAATAAAACGATCATTAGAGTCTGAATCAGCAAATCCCATATCATATGCTTTTTTCAATGTATATGCTATTTTGTTTTTATTATTCATAAATTCAAGCAAATTTTTCATCTTTATGATGTCAGTTGGTATTTTAATACTTTGTTTATAAAAGTATTAAATAAATTCAATTTATTATAATACGTCAGGGTCTGAATCAATTGTCATCCAATATCTACCGTCATAATCAGCAAAATTTCTATCTAATCTAATCCAAATATAATCAAGTAGTGTTGTATAAGGTTTGTTTACTGCTGTAATAGTATATCCCCCGTATAATGTATATCTAGAAAGCCCATCAATATCTATCTTATCTTGACTTGTTAACATATGTTCAATAACATACGTATCAGCAATAGTTCCTCCTGTATCAGGATCACCAGTATATATATTAATCTTACTTTTTTGTCCTGCACCACCAGTGCTTTTCAAACCTAATAAAATTTCTGCACAGTCAAGTATTTGCATAGATCCTGAGGAAGAACCCGTTCTGTTCCATGATGGATTAGTTAAAGTCAGCCATGCATTTCCAAAATTAAAACTATCTTGTAACTGACCATAATTAGTATATTTTAATGCTATTACTTCTCCTGGAGTGCCCGAAAATTCATTTATAATATTAATATTCATGGGGTTTGATCTTAATAGAGTGGGCGCAACCGGTGTCACAGGTACAACCGGTGTCACGGGTACAACCGGTGTCACGGGCACAACCGGTGTGACGGTAGTTGAAATTGTGCCGGGTTCTGGTTCTGGTTCAGGTATTGGTTCAGGTTCAGGTATTGGTTCAGGTTCAGGTATTGGTTCAGGTTCAGGTATTGGTTCAGGTATTGGCTCAGGTTCAGGTATTGGTTCAGGTTCAGGTATTGGTTCAGGTTCAGGTATAGGTTCAGGTTGAGGTTCTGGAACAGGTTCTGGTTCTGGCTGTGGTTGAGGAATAATATCTCCGTCTTCCAAAGAGCATCTTTGTAACGTATTATTTTTACTTCTATTTGCTTTACAATCTTTAGGAGTTAATTTATTTTCTTTAAGATTTGTTCCAGGATTTTTATATTGAGAACATACTTCACCATTAATACAATTATTATAATTAACTAATCTATTATGACTAATTTGTGAACTTAATTTTGCTTGATATTTTAATCTATGCAATCTAGATCTACAAGATACAGAACCGGTTTTTCCGTATTTAGGATTTCCCAACTTTTTAGTAGCAGTCGGAATTTTTTTTGTTGTATATGTTATATTTGTTAATGAAATTGGTCTTTTTCTATAAATCATACAATCAGGATCTATTGCATTAGGATTTAAATTTACATTAAATGACATTGTTTCTAAATTACCTATTTTATATAAATTATCCTTACCAGAAACTTTATTTTCATTTAATAATCCCTGACTATTTTGTGAATACAACATTCCATTTCTTTGTAAATAATTTTTATATGTTGTATCATTTATAAATCTAACACCTATATCACTAACTAATCTACTAGTTATAAGAGTTTTGGGACATTCACATGCATCCACTGTTTCTTTAATTACTTTTACATTTTATTTACATTCTCCATTTGTTCTTTTACCTCCGGATGTATTAAAATCATTCATTCCACCTCTACAAGTAGATGTTTTCCTATAATGATTATAAGGCATTCTAAATGGTGTAGGTTTTTTTTTGATTTCTAATTTTTGCTGTTTTGTCATTAAATCATCGCAAGTATTGCAGCTGCTTCTTTCTACATTTAATGAAAAATTAGGGTCATTTAATTTTGTAATAATTTCAGTTCTTGTATTTTTTTTTTCTGTTACAAATTTTCTATCAAAAATAGGAAATAATTTGAATGTTGAAACCGCTCCTAATTTTGCATAATTATCATTTTTACAATCACATCTATTTTTGGACATATATAATATATATTAGTAAATTTATATTATATTAATTATCACAACAAACTCCACCTTTGGAAAAGTCAGTTATAGGTTTTTTCACCATAGATCCTCTGGCTCTTAATAAAGCATGCTTTTGCTCATTACGCTTAATCAATATTTTTGTATTTTTATCAATAGCATTAAGATCCTTGTATTTAGGCTTACCTGCAAAATAATCACCACTGCAATTACTATTATTCGCCTGTGAAGTTCCTGTAGCACAACGAGTTTGTGCTCTAATAGTTTCTAATTTAAGTCTTTCCAAACGTGTACTACTTTCAACAGAACCCTGCTTATAAAACTTTTTATTATTTAATCTATCAATAACTCTTCCATTTGCACAACTTGCATTACTAGCACATTGTCCACCATATCCATATTTTTTAGGAATACCATTATTATTTAATCCTTGACCTCCTTGAGTAGTTACATATGCCAAACTTTTTTCAACCGTTGATTTTCTTCTATTATTTAATAATTCTCTAAAAGAGTATGCATATGTAGATCTTTTTCTTGAACCAACATGACTATCTAAACCACTATTTTGCTGACCAGCAGTATTAGGCTGCATTCCACTTCTAATTATTGGCTTTGAAGTTCTAGTAGTTATACCACTCTGACTTTTAACTATGTTTTCATCTAAGTTAATGTTATTTAATTTTCCTGTAGGAAGAGTTCCATTTGTATTGGGACAACCACTTGCTAAAGTATTATTATCATTCTGACTATAATGGTCTTTGTATAATTTGGTAGTTGTTTGACACTGTTCATTGTTATTTTTATTACAATTAGTCATTTTTCTTACAGCCCTAATAGGTTGTCTAAAACTTGCTTTATAAACTCTCTGGTCTCTCATGTCTTTTTTTTCACAATTATAAGTAGGAGGACAATTAGGATGAGGTATACTTTCAGGCTGCTTATTTGATGTTATTGTTTCTGTTTTTAAAAAATTAAACATTCCATTTCTTTTTTGATTTTCTGTTAAATTATTATTATTAATTAAACTTCCATCAGACATTTATATTAGATTTAGAAAAAATAACTCTATATTTATATGAACAAATTAAATTTGTTTTTAATTCTAATCTCATCAATTATATTTAGTTTAATGACTAGAGTTGTTGAAGGAGCATGTAATTATAATTTTAATGACCCAAATCAAAAAAAACTTTTTTGTAACAATTCTCAAATAGGTTCTACAAAATTAAGACAAAAAGAATTTGACGGGAATTTATCAAAACTTTTTTCTTTAGCAGACAAAACAAAAACTTTAATTTTTGAAAATGAAAAAAAAATTAGACAAAATTCAAAGAATAATAAAGCATTAAGTGTAGTTACTGATCCTAATGGTGAAGAAGATACAAGTGAAGCATGTAAAAAATATCCAGAAGCATGCTAATTATTTTATCATTATAATATAATGAAAAACATCATTATATTATTAAATTTCTTGCTTATTTCTCTTATATTATGGAGTTTTCTAAACTCAAGAATTGTAGAGACATTTTCTGGATGTCCCTCTGGACAAAATAATACAGTAACAAGACAATCATCACAATTAAGTAGAAATGAGTCACAATTAGCAAAATTACAAGCCCAGTATGGTCAACTATATGCCTTATCAACTATGCAAAAAATGAGAATTAATTTAAATGGACAAAATGCTAAACAAGTATCAAAAGATATTATGAAAGAAAAAGGAGATAAAATGAAAGAATTAGATGACCTAAATAAAGGTTTTAAGGGAGGTGCTGCATCAAACGTTAGTGGAGGAGGTCAATCATTAAACAAATTAGGAAAACTAATGGCACAAAGTCCATCTATATCAACCTAATAAATAAGAGGCATCACTACTTGTTTCTTCTTCATCATCGATAGCAATTTCTTCCTCATCAGAAATTTCTTCATCTTCATCAACTAAAATATTTATTGGATTATTAGTCATTGATGCTACATTCGTCCCTAAATTGCTATTTATTATATCAATAGATTCATCATGCTTTTTAATTAACTCATAATTAACTTTATAACTAAATATTTGATATACAAATAAAGTGATAATAGCAAATTTATATAAATTATAAGCCCCCATTCCAAATATTAACATCCAAGTAAAATTATAATACACAAAAGCAACTGAAATATTATGAAACATTAAATAAAATAATGTTTTTTTATTTTTAATAAATAATAAAGAACGTAATATATAAATTAATAAAAAAATATAATTTTGTATAAAAATAGAAAAATTAAAATATAAAATATCTCGATATAATTCTTGATTTTTTATTATATTCAATAAACTATTATCATACCAACCTGGAAAAAGAGTAATTAATTTATAGTTACTTAAATAAACATCTATTACATAAATAAAAAAATATATTGGTAATGATAGCATTATTTGAAAATAAAAAACTTTTTTTGAATGATTAAAAAAATAAAAAATACTTGTATTTTCTCTTTGATCACTATCTAAAATAATATATTCTTCATTACATTCCATACATCTATAAAATCCTGGGGCATTTATATCTTGATATCTCCATCTTCTAAGACACTCTATATGAACATATTTAGAAGTTCCACTACATCTACAAGGAGCAATTAATAAGTCAATATTTTCTTCTTCTTCTAAACAAATTCTACATTGAAATAATTCTTGTTTTTGTCCACTATTTTGATTATTTTCAGGTAATTCAATTATTTCATTATTATTATTCATATTAAATAAATATATATATATATATATTTAATGGCAGGCTTTTTTGACAAATTAGGAAATGGTGTTGGAAATTTAGAAAAAAAATTCTTAGGACCAACATACAATTATGCTAAACAAATTAAAACCCCTAAGGAAATAGGTATGAGTAGTCGGGGAGACATGTCAGCGTTAGCAAAAGATGTTTCTGGTTTAATTGCATTTACAGAAGTTTTAGTAGCAGGAGGTGGAAAAGCAAGTAGAGTAAATGGACCTTTAGGAAATAGATTTTACTTAAAAACTGGAGGACAGTGCACTGCTCCAGATGGTAATAAAGTAGATAGATATGTTTATATTAATAATAAAGCAACTGGTTCTGTTCCTTTTATATCAGATGTGACTGGTACTAGTTTTCCAGAATTTAGAGGATTAATACCTAGCAGTATTGAGAATGTTGGTGCTATTAATCCTGTTGCTCTTTTTGGAGGATTTATGCAAGGAGCAAATCCTAAATGCAGAAAATTAAATTTACCTAGTGATAATGGTATAAGAGGTGTTTATGTAGCAGATGCAGACATAGCAAATTTAGATCCTTGTGTATTTGGAGGTAAAAATCCTGTATCTAAAAAAACAAGATCAGGTTGTGCTAAAGATGGATTTTCTAACATGAATGAAACATTTGTTGAACTAAAAGAACTTATGGAAGAAGGTAAATTAAGTAAAAATAAAATAGCAAATATTTATCATTTAGGTTTTGGATTTTTACTTATCTATTTACTTTACTCTTTTATGAAAAAACATAATTAAATAACTATAACAGCAAGTAAATAAAATATAGTTCCTAAAATTATGTGCATCCATTTTGTTAATTTTTGATTAAATCCTAAATATTGTATTAAATCATTATGAGGTGAACCATCTGTTGGATTATACATTCCCCAAAAAATGGCAGCACACATCAATAATGTTGAAATTATAATTCTTAACATATAAAAGTATATTAAGAATTTAAATTATATAATTTAACGTCTTCTACGTGTGCGTTTTCTTCTACGTGTGCGTTTTCTTCTACGTCTTTTAGATTTTCTTTTCTTTTTTTTAGAAAACATATTTGCTAAACCAGCGGCACCTAATAATAAAAGTTCATGGTGACCTCCTCTTTTTTTTCTTCCTCCTCTTAAAGGATTGCATTTTCTACTTCTTTTTCTGCCACCTTTTAATGATTTACGTCTTCGACGACTTTTACGTCTTTTTCTTTTTCCTGCGCCGATAGAAGGCATAGGAGATGATGTTGTTGTAGGAATATTTGGTTTTATCATAGTTAACGGCTTGGGTCTTGCCATGGTGGCCATCATTTGGGGTTGACCTGCTTTTGCGTCATATGATGCTTTAAATGTGTTCCATCCTTCTTTACTTTTTTTAGCGGCCTCTTGTGCTTTATTTGCTGCTGCTTTTGCTGTAGCTGCATTTTGAGATGCACCGCGTTTAAACTTATCCATAAATGATTCTGTCATATATATATTTTAAAGAAAATATATATATCTTATAATTAAACTAAATTAGCGTCTTCTGCGTCTACGAGAACGGGAGCGGGATCTTCTGCGTTTTCTGGAAGAGCAACCCATTCCTCCTCTTCTGCGGCGGCTTCTTCTTCTCTTTCTGGTTCTTCGGCGACGTCTGCGGCTCTTTCTGCGGCTCTTTCTGCGGCTCTTTCTGCGCTTTCTCATTTTACGGGCTCCTCCCTTAAGTTTTCCAACAAGAGTTTCTAATGTAGAACTAGCATTTTTAAGTAAATTCATAGCTTCTGCTGCGGTTGCTTGATTTTCCATTATACAATATAATTAGATTTTAAATTCATCTAATTATATTATAATACATTGCAATTTAATACATTACAAACTTATTTAAAATTTAAATCTTTTATATAACTCTAACGCGGCCAAACCTCATAAAACTTGTGCTACAACATATGGAGCTAATTCTTTCATAGAGTGTTTTCCAGCCATAGCCAACATAACAGATACAGCAGGATTGAAGTGTCCGCCAGAGTGTTTACCAATAACCATAATTGCAACTGTAAGTGCTAAACCAATTGCAACAGCATCGCCTGTTGCCAAAATAACATAAAGAAAGAACAAAGTTCCTAAAAATTCTGCTAAAAGTTTCTTAATCATTATAAATTAAACTAAGAAATTAAATAAAGTATTACTATGTATTTTTAGTTAAAATTTTAATAAAATTATAATTAATTTTATTAAAAAAAAATAAATTTATCGACTTACAACATCTAGTTTAAGTCTTTCAAATATGGGTTTAAAGTAAATAACATCACTTGCATCACCACGAACGCCAGCCTGAGGCACATCTGCATATCTATTTTCATGACCAAATAATTGGGCATAAGGTAATATATTGCTTACTACATCAGCAATAATTGTACCAGTATTATATACTGCTGGTGTCATTCCAGCACCTGTTAATACAGCAGTTGTTGAATTTGTAACAGATGCAACAATAAATGTCTGATTCATTGCAAGATTTGCAGCATTACCTGTATGTCCTCTAACAATTACTTTGTCTCCCGCAACAAGAGGTTTTGAACCTGCTACATGAGTTATTGTGGCAGAAGTTGCAGTCGTTGCTTGATTTTGTGAAACAGATAAAGTCATTTTTATACCATATCCATCTCTACCGTTTTCAACATGAGAATTATAGCCTCTAAATGTTCTTTCAAATTTATCAGTAGAAGTAGAATTTCCAATTTTATTTGATTTTGTTCTAACTTGAATTTTTCTTCTTCTTACTAAACTACTATCGCGTATGGCTGTTGGTCCAGGCTTTGCCGTACCACCAGTTAAATTACCACAACCAGTTGAAATTTGACCAAATTCTACAGATGCATGTCTAGATGTTGTTCTAAATGTCTGGCCCTTTTTACATGCTCCTGTAACAACATCATTATTAGGTATTAATCTAAATGAATTTCTCCAATCTTGAAGATTGCTCATTATATAATATACTTTAATATAAAAAATTTTAATATAAAAAATTTTAACCAAAAGTTGTCTCGGAATCATACCTTACATACAAAAAACCATCCTGGTCTTTTTTTTCTTCATAAATTGCTCCTAAATCTTTTGAAACAGGTACTAGTGTTTCATTAATAAATAAATAAATAGCCATTCCTTCATTTAATTTTAATCTTTTTCGAATAACATACATAAAATTACCCATAGTTAAATCTCTAGGACATAAATACTTAGATCTGTCTAATACTGGAACCTTTTTTGTTAAACGCTCACATATAATTGGTACCCTATTGGGGTACTTTTCAAGTATTCTAGTAGATTCCTCCAATCTTTTTTCAAAATCTGTTTTTTCTTTAAAATTAATTTCTGATATCACCTTACTATTATCATAATTTCTGTATTGTTTTTTTAATGTACTTATAATCGAATCCATGTTATATAATATATTTACTAAATTTTTAAATATATTATCAATAATTAGTTTCGTCTTTTAGTTCTTTTTTTTCGGTTACGTCTTTTTTTTATTTCTGCGAATATAACTAAGTATAATTATTTTGCTCTGGCTCTCATTTTTCTTCTTTTTCGCTGCAATCGTCTTACGCGTTTTTTACGCCATTTCCATCGCATCTTTGCGGTTGATTTCTTAAAAGGGCATCCATGTCCCATTATATATAAATTGATTATTTAATTTAAAGTCATTTACTTAAATTAAATATACAATGACAGACAATCTACCCAATTTTATACTCATTGATGGAAGTTACTTTATCTTTTATAGATATTTCGCTATTTTAAATTGGTTTAAACTTGCTAAAAAAGACCAAATTATCGATAAAGAGCATCCTCCAGAAGAAAACAAAGAATTCATGGACAAATTTGTTAAAACTTTTCAATCAAAACTAAAAGAACTACCAAAAAAACTAAAAATAAAAAACCCAACATCATCACCTATCATGCTTGTAGGACGAGATTGTCCTAGAGAAGAAATTTGGAGAATGAAACTACTTAAAACATATAAGGCTAATAGAGTGTATGATGATACCTTTTTAGGAGGACCTTTCTTTAAAAAAGCATATCATGATAATCTTTTTCAAAAAGGAGGAGCAAAAACAATTTTCAGACATCCAAAATTAGAAGCAGATGATTGTCTTGCAATTTTAACAAAAAACATTTTATCAAAATATCCTAAGGCTAATATTTACATTATTACTAGTGACATGGATTATTTACAACTCGCACAACCAAATGTTTTGTTGTATGATTTAAAATTTAAAAAACTAACAGAAAGAAAATCTAGTTTTAATGATCCAAAAAAAGACCTTTTTATAAAAATTATCACTGGAGATAAAAGTGATAATATTCAAGGTGTATTTAAAAAATGTGGACCTAAAACCGCATGCAAATATTATGATAACGATGAGTTATTTCAAAAAAAACTTGAAAAAGAAGAGGGTGCTCTTGAAAGATATAAACTTAATCAACAAATTATAGATTTTAATATGATACCTAATGATTTAGTTAATGAATTTAAATCATTATATAACATATTGTAATTTCTGTAAAATTGATGTAAATATATCTTAATATATTTTTTTATATATTTACAATGACAGATACAAAAACAATACCAGAACTTCAAGAAAAAATATCCTACAGAGATAAGTTGCAAGCGGATATTATTTATTCTTATAAATTTATTAATCAAGCAAAGCAAGATATAAAAGAACTAGAACGTTTTATATGGAGAAATTGTCAGCATGAATGGGAATATTTAAATGATGGAGATTATTATAGTAGAATTAAATATAAATGCAAGCATTGCGAACTTTATAGAAACGAATATATGTATCAATAAATGTTATAAATTAAAAAAAATAATAAAATAATTATTTATATGGAAAAATTAATCACATGGTTAAATAAAAATAATGTAAATACAAGTAATTTACATATTGTTAATCAATCTAATAATGAAAGAGGTGTTGTTTCGGCAAAAAATATTCAATCTGGTAATTTTGTTTTTTTAATACCCAAACATCTTATTATAACAAATAGAGTAGCAGAACAGATATCGGAAATAAAAGAATTAAACAATATTTTTTCTGAGACAAGAGCAACATATAAAAGCCCAACTGAGATGAATATAATTAAAATTACAATTTTTATGCTTTATGCAGAAGCATATGAAGAAGTGATGAAAGATGTTGATTGGACACCATATTTTGATACATTACCTGAAACTTTAGATCACATCCCAATTTTTTGGGATGATGAATTAAATTATTTAAAAGGGAGTTATTTATTTGATCGAATAAAAGAAAGAAATAAAATAATTACACAAGAATTTAAATTACTTAGAAAACATTTAATAGATTTTAGGGAATTTTCTTTTTATGAATATCAAAGAATGAGATCTTTAGTTTCTTCAAGAAATTTTAAATTAACAATAAATAACGATATAGTTAGCGCAATGGTGCCCTTTGCAGATATGTTAAATCATAGCAATACATGTCAAACACGATGGTCGTTTAATAATGAATTACAAAGTTACCAGATGGTTGCAAAAGAAAACATTAATAAAGGAGATGAAATAACAGATAGTTATGGTATAAAACCAATGGATAATTATTTTATGTTTTATGGTTTTGTATTGCCAGATAGTGAAGTTAGAATAAACATAAAAATAAATGATTTTCAGGTATATATTACAAATAATATAGTATCCAATAAATTTAACAGTCTTTTAAATTTTATTAGGCAAAAATTAAATGAAAATTCTGATAGTTTTAACTATAAAAATAGATATAATGAAATTAAAGTTATGAAAACAATATATAAACTATTAGAAGAATTAAAAAAAAAATATCCACATACTAAAAATTATTATATTAAGAATAAAACAAAAGGAAGTCAAAATAAAAAAAATGCTTACACCATTATATCAGGTGAATTAACTGTAATAGAAGAATTAATGAAAAAAATAAAAATAATCATAGATTATTTAAATGGAAAAAATATACATTTTCAATATAATGATGTTGAAAAATACTTAGTTAATAATGTTATTCGTCAATAATTTGGTCTTGATTTTTATAACAACATAATAATAGTAATATTACCATTTGACTTGTAAATGGCATTATTGCTGATCCCATCATAATGTAATCTTGAGATATTAATCCATATAAAATATACATCAAACTAGCAGAACATTCTAATGTAAAAAAGCAAGGATTTAAATCCCTAACTTTTTTTGTTTTTATAATTTGATATAATTGAGGTATATAAGCACATGCTGCTGTACCTATTGCCGAATATCCCAAAATTTGTATAGACATATTTAATTTAAATACCTTTTTATCTTTAATAGTTAAAATAATTAACTATTAAACAATACATTAACAATTTAATCTTTTGCGACATAATCTTCGATAACCCCATCTTGCGGGTGGATTTGGTGGAATTTTTCCAGCAGGTCCCCACCA
>MDTG01163671.1_pt1 | contig 17161 bp, 15 predicted proteins | sample 811421 | NCBI WGS metagenome assembly MDTG01 (sample SAMN05326645, study PRJNA326480) | marine metagenome | isolation source: seawater | place: Pacific Ocean: South East | collected 2011
CAGCTCAAGTACATAACCTGCTCTTTTACTACCTTTTTTTTTCTTATAAAGAATTCTTGCTTTAGAAGTTGCTGTAATTGCAGTTTCAGATCCAGATAAAAAACCTGAAAGAATTATTAGTAATATTAAAAGAAATAATAAAATTAAAGATGTCACAGATTAAATGTTTTGAATTATTTTGTTAACTAATCTAATGTCGATATTTCTCGCAAAGAAAGATCTACCAATGTTTTTTAATAAAACCAAATTCAATTTACCATGTAAATTTTTTTTATCTTTTTGTATAATTGAAATTAATTTTTTATTATAAATATTTTTATCTAAAATTTTTAATTCTGCATTTTTAAAATGTTCCAAAATTTTAATCAAATCATTTTTTGATAAATATCCCAACTTATTTGAGATTTTTGCTTCAGTTACTATGCCTATTGAAACAGCTTCACCATGGTTTATTTTTTTATAATTATAAAAAGTTTCTAGAGAATGCCCAATACTATGTCCAAAATTTAACATTGCTCTAGAATCTTTATTAATTAAATTTTCTCTTGAGTCTTTTTGTACATACCATAATTTGATCTTTAAAGATTTAAAAATTGCCTTTTCTAAAATTGGGGTATTTAGATTAAAAATTTTAATATAATTATTTTCGAGCCATTTAAAAAACTTAACATCTTTGATTAATGCATGCTTTATAATTTCTACATAACCTGACTTAATCTCTCTTTTCGGCAAGGTTTTTAAAAAATTTACATCAATTATTACTTCACTTGGATTATAGAATGTGCCTATCAAATTTTTTCCATATTTTGAATTAACTCCATTTTTACCACCGATAGAGCTATCCACTTGGGATAAAAGTGTTGTTGGAATTAATTTATAATCGATACCTCTTAGTATTGTGCTTGCAACAAAACCACAAAGATCTCCAAGAGTTCCCCCTCCAATACAAACTAGAATACTATTTCTATCAATATTTTTAATTAGTAACTTTTCACAAATTTTTTGATAAAAATTAATATTTTTAATATTTTCACCACACTTTAAGTAAATTAGGTTAGTATTTCCATTTAATTGAAAATTTAATAATTTTTTTACATTTATATCGATAACATAAAAAACTTTTCTATTTTGATTAGATAATGATTTAAGATATTTTGATGTAAAGTTTTTTTTAATGATAATGCTAGTATTTGAGACATCGTTTTTAAATTTAATTTTGTTATTCATATTTTATTTCTGACTTTATTTTTCTAACTAATTCTTTTCTATCAAGATTATTACTTAATACTAAATCACATTTTTTATAGTATTTAATTCTTTCTTTATATAAGTTTTCTAATGTCTTTTTTTTATCTTTATTATTTAATAATGGCCTTTTATCTGAATGTTTAATTCTATTTAAAATAATATCAATATCAACATTCAAAAAAATTGAACAAGAATTATTTTTAATAGTATTTCTAATATTTTCATTTAATATACTTCCACCTCCTAGAGAAATTACGCAGTCTATTTTTTTAAGCACTTTAATACAGATTTTTTCCTCTAAGTTTCTAAAATAAACTTCACCATATTTTTTAAATATTGAATTTATGCTCATACCAGCTTCTTTTTCAATTTCATAATCTGTGTCAATAAAATTTGTATTTAAAGCCCTACTTAAATCTCTACCAATTACAGATTTACCAGAACCCATAAGACCAATCAAACAGAGGTTTTTAACAGTTTTCTTTTTGAAATTTAACATTTTTTATAATCTTCTTATTATTGACAAAGTTGTATTACATTAAGAAATGACTTAAAAAAATTATATAATTCTATATTAGTCTTATTTTTTAAAATATATATGAAAAACAAATACTTTTTATATTTTTCTTTAATGATTTTCTTGATTTTTTCTATTGGACTTTATTTCATTGATATTCCTGCACCTAGTACTACTGTAATCGAAAAGTATACAATAAATTTAAAATGAAAACTCTTATAATTTTTTTAATTATTTTTCCTTTAACTTTTTATTTAAAAGCTGTTGAAGTAATAGATCTGCATTTAAATAAGAGCATAGATCAAATGGTTCTTGATGAAATTAGTGGTAATAAAATAGAAAAAGATGAAGATATAGAAATACTTGATGCTGATGTACCAGTAGAAACAAATCTAAATCAAATAACTTCAAGTGAAAATGATAATCTTGAGGTGATAGAAATAGAAAAAGAAAAAATATTTTTAGATAATTATACTTCTGATCAAGTAAATAAAATCCTCAATAATTTAACAAATATTAAATCTAAATTACTACAAAATGAATTAAATGATTTTATATTAAATTTAGAATTAGATTATGAGAAGGAAAATGACAGAAATATATTTTTTCATATGGTTGATTATTATTATAAGATTGGAGATATTTCAAAATCCTACTCTCTAATTAAATCGAGAAATATTGAAGACGATGAGAATATTAATTTTTATCATTTCTTAGAAATAAACTATTTATTATCTACATCGCAATTAGAAAATGCCTGTAACTTTAAAGAAATAATCAGTACAGATCTAAATTCATTCAATAATTACATTGATAAAATTGAAATATTTTGTTTAATTTTAGAAGGTAAAAAATCTGAAGCTAATCTTCTTAATTCGATAATGTTAGAAACAGAAGGATCTCTTGATCAAAATTTTCAAAATCTTATGTCAATATTGATTGATGAAAGTGGATATGCAAATTCAAATCAATATTTATCCTTAGATAATTTAAATTCTGATTTAGTGTTTTTATATAGTGCTATGGCTAGAATAGCAGAAATACCTTTAAACAAAGAATTTTTAAAAGTTGATCCACTGAATCTAGCTATTCCAATAATATTAAATAAGTCAACTCCTATTAATTTAAGATTAAAAGCAGCAAATCATAGCTTTATTAATAATTTAATATCTATAGATAGTCTTGCAGCTCTTTATCAATCTGTCGATTTCAATTCAAATGAATTAAACAATCCAAACGAAACAATAAAAAAACTATCAGATAAAGTAGAGCTTATCATGGCGTATCATTTTCAATATATAAATATTCAAATTTTTCCAACTGAGAGACTAAAAGCTTTAATTGATTTTTGGGATTTTGCTAAAGCAAATAAAATAGAAAATATTGCTTATTCACTTTCTAATAAAATAATTGATTCAATAGAAATTAAGAAAGATCACTTAGACTATTCTCCTCAAATAGCTATTTCATACATTAATAATAAAAATTTAGAAAAAGCAATAAAATGGATTGATTTTTATGAAAAAAATAATGGTGTTGATGATCGTAGTACGTTTGTAAAACTTTTAATCAATATAAACTCAACAAATGAAGTAAGCACAATTATTGACAGTATTAATTTAAATTATGAAACACTAATTCAATTTAAAGGAAAAAATAATGAAGAACTATTTTTTGTTCTATATTCAATTTTTGATCAAAATAATCAAAAAAAACTTATAGAAGATTTTGAAAATATTTTTGATAGCAGACCAACAATATCTTTGTTTATTTCAGAAAATATTGAAAATGCTATTAAGAACTCTGACCAAAACAAATTCTTAATTTATTCAATTATTTCCTTGAATAATATGCAATGGAAAGAAATACCACCGTCTCATTTGAAGTTATTATTGGAGGGTTTTTTAATTTATAAAAATGGATCAATCATAAAAGAAATTATATTAGAAATATTTGAAAATTATCAATTGATATAATGATAAATTATTTTGAATTTGAGAAGGATATCGAAAAAATAGATCAATTCATTAAACAATTAAATCCTGATAATACAAATGATATCTCAAAAATAGAGAGGCTTAATTTCGAAAAAAATAAAAAATTAGAAAAAATATATTCAAATTTAAATCCTTGGCAAAAAGTACAGGTTTCACGACATAATGAAAGGCCGCACACTATTAATTATATAAATAATATGTTTGAAGATATAATATTCTTACATGGTGATAAAAAATATGCAGATGATAGTGCGATTATTGGAGGCTTTGCAAAATTGAATAATCATTCAATTATTTTTATTGGTACAGAAAAAGGAAATACAATGGATACTAGAATAAAACATAATTTTGGAATGGCTAAGCCTGAAGGATATAGAAAATCACAAAGATTAGTCCAACTTGCAGAAAAATTTAGACTTCCAGTTGTAACGTTTGTTGACACAGCAGGAGCTTTTCCTGGTAAAGATGCTGAGGAAAGAGGACAATCTGAATCAATAGCTTCTTCTATTTTATCTTTCTTAAAAGTAAAAACTCCAACAGTCTCAATAATAATCGGTGAAGGAGGATCTGGTGGTGCAATTGGAATAGCTACTTCCGACAAGGTCTTAATGTTAGAACACTCAACATACTCTGTTATATCACCTGAGGGATGCGCTTCCATTTTATGGCGAAGTACAAATTATTCAAGAGAGGCTGCAAATACTCTGAAATTAACCTCAGATGATTGTAAAAATTATAAAATAATAGATGATATAATACCAGAGTTACCTGGTGGTGCACACAGAAATCCAATTTCCCAAGCAGAAATTGTAAAAAAATATATTCTTGAGTGTATTGAAGATTTAAAAAAAATACCATTACAAGATTTAATAAAAAAAAGAAAAAATAAATATATTAATATTACTTCAGATATTTAACTTCCATGACACTGTTTGTATTTTTTTCCTGAGCCGCAGGGACACGGTTCATTCCTTCCAACCTTTTTTGATATAATTTTCCTTGAATCATCTGTTTTTTCAGTTTGATTATTATTAGTACTTTGATTGTTACTTATTAATTCAATACTAAAGAAAGTCTTTAGAACCTTCTCATTCTGATTAGATAACATTTCATCAAAATAATCAAAAGATTCTCTTTTGTATTCATAAAATGGATCTTTTCCACCCATAGCTCTTAGATTAACACTTCCTCTTAGTGTGTCCATAGCTGCTAAGTGATCTCTCCAATCTTTATCAATTTGAAAGAGCATTACTCTCTTTTGTGCAAACTTTAATAATCCTTCTGAATATTTATATTTTTTCTCATTATATTTTTGCTCAACTTCATCCAATAGTCTTTTTTTTATTTCATCTTCATCAACTCCTTCCTCATCAAACCATTTATCAATTGGAAGTTCTAAGCTAAATATTTCTTTTATTTTTTCTTTCATAAGTTCATTGTTCCATTCTGAACTATATTTCTTTGGTGGAATACAATCTTGAACAAGTTTATCTAAAAAATCATTAATCATATCTTTGATTATACTTGATTGATCTTTTGTAGTTAAAATTTCTTTTCTATTTTGATAAATAATTTGTCTTTGATCATTTAAAATATCATCAAACTTTAAAATTTGTTTTCTCATATCATAATTATGAGATTCAACTTTCTGTTGAGCTCTTTCTAATGATTTTGAAATCATAGAATGAGTTATTACTTCTCCTTCTTTTAGACCAATTTTATTAAGAACATTTTCAAGAGTTTTTGACCCAAAAATTCTCATTAGATCATCTTCAAGAGATAAAAAAAAGATACTTTCTCCAATATCTCCTTGTCTACCAGACCTTCCTCTGAGTTGATTGTCAATTCTTCTACTTTCATGTCTTTCAGTCCCAATTACTAAAAGCCCACCAGATTCTATTGACTGTTTTTTTAATTCAGATTTGCCATTACCTAATTTAATATCTGTACCTCTTCCTGCCATATTTGTAGAAATAGTAACATTACCTGGAATACCAGCCTGAAGAATAATGTCTGCTTCCATCTTGTGATTTTTGGCATTGAGAACTTTATGTTTAATATTTTCTTCATTAAGTAATCTTGAAATTGTTTCTGAATTTTCAACAGATGTAGTGCCAATCAAAATTGGTTGACTAATTTTATTTCTTTTTTTTACTAATTTAATAACAGCATCATATTTCTCTCTCTTTGTCATATATATTTGATCATTTTGATCAATTCTATTAATTTTAATATTTGGAGGTATGTCAACCACCTCAAGATTATATATTCCTTCAAATTCTTTTGCTTCAGTAATTGCAGTACCTGTCATCCCACTCAATTTTTCATAATTTCGAAAGAAATTTTGATAAGTTATAGATGCTATAGTTTGATTCTCTTTCTGAATATTAAGACCCTCTTTAGCCTCAATAGCTTGATGTAATCCATCTCCATATCTCCTACCATCCATTGGTCTTCCAGTAAGTTCATCTATAATAATAATTTGCTTTTCCTTAAGTATATAATCCTTATCTTTTATAAAAATTTTTTGTGCTCTTAATGCTTGAATTATATTATGATTTAATGTGATATTTTCTAAATCTTGAAGTGTACCTTTAGAAATTATATTTTCATTTTTTAATAGTTTTTCAGCCAATTCCATACCATTTGTTGTCAATAGTATACTTTTACTTTCCTCATTTATTTCAAAATCTTGTTCATTAAAAAATTTAACTATATTGTTAATTTTTGGATATAAACTAATATCTGTGTTTGCCTCAGCAGAAATTACTAACGGTGTTCTTGCTTCATCTATAAGAATACTATCAACTTCATCAATTATTGCGAATGCATCTTTTTTAAAACAAAGAGTTTCAAAATCATTTTTTAAATTATCTCTTAAGTAATCAAAACCAATTTCATTATTTGTAGCATAAACTATATCACAATTATATTGAGTTGGTCTTAGCTTATGTTCTGTCTCTGAAGTAACACAACCCACAGTTAAACCGAGAAATGAATATATAGCCCCCATCCACTCTGAATCTCTTTTTGCTAAATAATCATTTACTGTTACTATATGAACAGATTTATTATCCAAAGCGTTTGCATAAGCAGCTAGCGTTGCTACAAGTGTCTTTCCTTCTCCTGTTTTCATTTCAGCAATTTTTCCATCATGTAGAACTTTACCACCAATTAATTGGACATCAAAGTGCCTCATATTAACAGTTCTACTAGCTACTTCTCTCACAACAGCAAATACCTCTGGTAGAATTTTATTAATATTTTTGTTTTTTAATTGATCTCTAAAAAAAGCAGTTTTATTTTTAAGTTCTAGATCAGACAATTCTTTAATATCATTCTCAAATCGTTTAACGTGATCAACAAAATTGTTGTATTTTTTTAGAGAATTTGAACCAAGTGCTCCAAAAAGTTTATTAACAAAATTAACCATAATATGTTAAATTGCTGTTAACATATGAGAAAGAAATCTTCTACAAAGGATTTAGGCTTAAGTAGTAACGAAAGATTATCACTAAAAAATAAATCTTTTTTTGCACCAAAAAAATACAGAAATTTAAAGCCTAAAGATTTTGAAATCTACACTTTTCATGCTGGTTTTAAAAAAAAACTCGATGATCTTTTAATAGTAATTTTTGATCGCCCAGTTCTCACATCCACTGTTTATTCTAAAACATCTATGCCCTCTGCACCTATTATATGGGATAAGATTAATAACAAAGGATACGTCAGAGTACTTATAGTCAACTCTGGAAATGCTAATGCTCATACAGGAAAAATTGGAATTAAAACTATTAATGAATACGCTAATTATATGTCAAAATATATAGGATGCAAAAAAAGTGAAATATTAGTTTCATCAACTGGTATTATTGGTGAGATGTTTCATTCTAAAATTATAAAAAATCAAATAAATAAAATTAATAAAAAATCTAAAAAAACAATACTTGATGCGGCAAAAGCTATCATGACTACAGATACTTATCCAAAAATAGCAATTAAAACAGTAAGATTAAAAAATAATTCTTTTAAAATTTATGGCATTTGTAAAGGTTCTGGAATGATAAATCCTAAAATGGGTACAATGTTAGTTTATATTTTCATTGAGGCAGATTTATCAAAAAAAATATTAAAAAAATTGTTATCAGATAACTTAGAGGACACTTTCAATTCAATTTCAAATGATAGTGATACTTCAACAAGTGATACTTTAGCATTATTTTCAACAAGTAATAAAAGAATAAATTGGAATATAAATAAAAACTATGAAATTTTAACCTTATCAATGTTTGAATTAATGCACGATCTTTCACAGCAAGTAGTTAAGGATGGTGAGGGAATAAACAAATTAATAAAAATTAATATTTTAAAAAGTAGATCAAAAAAACAAGCAAAAAATATTGGTTTTTCTATTGTCAATTCACCATTAGTTAAAACTGCTGTTTCAGGTGAAGATGCTAATTGGGGTAGAGTTATTGCAGCTATTGGAAAATCACAAGAAAAATTAAATCAAAATAAAATTAAAGTATTTTTTGGAAAAAATTTAGTTTGTGAAAACGGTTCAGTAAATAAAAAAATAAATTCAAAATATCTTGAAAAATATATGAAAAATAAAACTATTGAAATTTCTGTTATTTTAAATAGTGGTTTTGTAGACCATACAGTATATGGAAATGATTTATCTCATGAGTATATCAGAATAAATGCAGATTATAGGTCATGAATACTTATTTTTTCCAAGCACAAATAATATTAATTTTAATATTTAAAACATAATATCCATTAAAATATTTTTTTTTGTAAACTTCTTCTAATTTTTTAAAATAATTTTTATTTTCAAAATTTTGTTTTTTATCAACTAAAGAATATGAAATATTCATATTTTTAACATCTTTTAATAACCTTTCAAAATTTTGGTATTCAATAATTATATTGTCAGTATGTATGCTTGGAGTATCAAAGTTTAAATTTTTCATAATTGGTAAGATATTATCTATTTCTATTGTGGGATTAAATCTTTGAAAGGCTCCATTGTAATAAAATAAATCAGTTTCAAACATTGAATTTGAAAGTTGAAACATATTGTCAGTACAAGGTATTATTGAAATAAAAAAACCATTGGAGCACATATTTTTGAATATATTTTCTAAGGTTTTTTTAAAATTGTTAGATATATGCAAAAAAGAATTACTATATATAAGATCGTAATAATTCTCTTTTATAACAATTTTATCAATATCAATTTCAAAAGTAACTGAGTCTCTATTTATACTTCTATTACATTTTATTAAATCACACCCATCAACTTCACTTTTTAAAAATTTATTTTTCAAAAAATTGTAAGTCAAATTATCGTTTAAACCTATTTCGAGAGCTTTCCTAACTTTAATACTAAGTAAATCTAGAGAATCAATAATTCTCTCTGCAATTTTGTTGTAAATAAAATTATTCATATCATTTTTGTGATATGATCTCATTAATTGTAAATATTTTTTATTTATCATTTATTTTTTGAGTGTAATATATACTTATGAAAAATCAATTTAAACAAATTCAGGATATTATTAAAGAAGAATTAGCTCTTATTAATAATAAAATAACGAGTACAGTTTTATTAGAAATTCTAAAGTATAAGTTGATAGATAGAATGAAAATCAATAATTTGAATTATGTTGATGAAGACATTATTGATTTTAAAGAAGAGGGTTTATTTGAAGATGAGTTTCATGAAATTATTTTTAAATTAATTTCGTTTAAATTACCGTTTATAAATTTGAATTATTTAGCTAATAAAAAACAACTTATTATAAGTTTAAAAGAAGCTATAAAAATTGATATAGAAAATATTAAAACTAAAAAAATTTTTCACTATAAATGCATTGAGATGACTGGTATTATTATTCCAGAAGGTTCAAAGTGCTCATTCAAGTACCCTAAAACTTCTGTTGTCTTAGAGATTGAGTCTAGAGATAAATTACTTAACGTTGACAAATTAGAAGAAAGTACAATATAATATATATGATTTCATTTAATTTAATTTGCATAGATTGTGAATATGAATTTGAAGGTTGGTTTGACAGTTCTAAAGAATATTCTAATCAAAAAAAGAAAAATTTAATTAACTGTCCATCTTGTGATAGTCACAAAATTAACAAAGGCTTAATGACTCCAAATCTTAATAAAAAAAGTAGTTCAAAGAAGCTTAGCAAAAAAAGAACAGTAGCATCTAATATTACTAAATTAAAAAAAATTATAGAACAAAATTTCGATTATGTTGGTGATAAATTTACTGAAGAAGCAAAGAAGATAAAATATGGAGAAACTAAAGAGAGATCAATCTACGGAGAAGCAACAATTGAACAGACAAAAGAACTTATTGAGGAAAATATAGATATTTTACCTTTGCCTTTTTCATCTAAAAAAACTAATTAGATTTTTGAAAGCTACAAAAGTAATTAACCTTGGTAAAATCAGATAATAACCACCTCATTTCTACAGGATTAAATGTTAACCCTTTTAAGTTTTTTAGTTCAAAATTATTCTTTTTCATTAAATCTATAATTTCTTCAGGTTTAATCAACTTATCATAAAAATGAGTACCTTGTGGTATCCATCTCAAGACATTTTCAGCTAAAAAAATCGCAGTAAATTTTGAAAATATATTTCTATTGATTGTAGATATAATTATTATTCCATTTGAATTCAGATTTCTTATTACATTTTTTAACAAATATCTCCAATCATTTAAATGCTCTAGAATTTCATACATTATTATTATGTCATATTTTTTATTAATCTTAAAATTTTCAATATCTTCATGTTTATAAATAATTTTCAATTTTTTTTTTATAGAATGATATTTAGCTACCTCAATATTTTTTTTTACAAAATCTATTCCTGTAACATTACCTCCTAATCTACTAAGTGATTCACTAACTAAACCTCCTCCACAGCCAAGATCTAAAATATCTAAATTTTTTAAATTTTTATTATTAATTTGATCAATTATATATTTAATTCTTATCGGTCTTATTTGATGAAGTATTTTAAATTTACCATTTTCATTCCACCATTCATCTGACAAACTATTAAATAAATCATATTCTTTATTTTTTATTTTTGATTTCATAAAACTTGTTGTTTTTTAGTCTAATAATTATATTACCAGAAATAATATAAAAAAGGTCTAAGTCAATGAGTCTAATAGTAATGAAATTTGGGGGTACTTCAGTAGCTGACATTAAAAAAATAAATAATGTTGCTAATTTGGTAGCTAATGAATCAATTAACAATAAGTTAATTGTTGTGTTATCTGCAATGGCAGGAGTAACCAATCAAATGCAAAAGTATATAGATGAAATTGAGTCTAAGGAAAATATTGAGAATGATTTATTATTGACATCAGGTGAAAATATCACCATTGCAATTTTATCAGCAATATTAAAAAAGAAAAAGATTAAATCTATACCATTGCTAGGTTGGCAAATTCCAATCATAACTGATGATTATTATCAAAAAGCAAAAATTTTAAATATTGATAATAATAGGATTAAACAATTTTTCTCAAATTATGATGTTATAGTGTTAGCAGGGTTTCAAGGTATTAATACAAAGGGTTATATTACTTCATTAGGCAGAGGAGGCTCTGATACAACTGCAGTTGCGATTGCTTCAGCTGTTTCAGCTGATAGATGTGACATTTATACAGATGTTGAAGGAGTCTATAGTGCAGATCCAAATATCGTCCCACAAGCAAAAAAAATTTCAAAACTAGCTTTTGAAGAAATGTTAGAAATGTCTTCAAGTGGTGCAAAAGTTCTGCACACTCGTTCAGTTGAGTTGGCAATGAAAAATAATTTAGTATTACAAGTTTTATCATCTATAATAAATAAACCTGGAACATTAATTCTCGATGAAAAAAAATTAATTGAAAAAGAAATTGTTAGCGGAGTTAGTTATAGTAAAAATGAATCTAAGATAACTATATCTGGCATCCCGGATAAACCTGGAATATCAGCAAAAATATTTGGACTCCTGGCTGCTAAAAACATAAATGTAGATATGATTGTCCAAAATATTTCACAAGATGGAATTACTGCAAATATAACATTTACAGTCCAAAATGATGAGATATTTGCTGCAAAAAAATTGTTACAAAATAGTTTAAACACCATTGGTTATCAGTCATTAAAAACAGATAAAAATGTATCAAAAATTTCTGTTATTGGCATGGGTATGATGTCACAATCTGGGGTTGCGCAAAAAATGTTTAAAACATTAGCTAATAATTCAATAAACATTTTGGCAATTTCAACTTCAGAAATTAAAATTAGTGTTTTAATTGACGAAAAGTATACAAATATAGCTGTTCAATCTTTGCATAATGCTTATAATTTAGAGAAGAATAATGAATAGTGTAGGGGAAGAGATAAGATCATTAAGAATTTCAAAAAAAATTAATATAGCTGAAATAGCTTATCATCTTAAAATTTCAAAAAATATAATTGAAATGATTGAAAAGGATAATATTTCTTCAAATCCAGATATAGTTTTTTACATAGGCCACTTAAGAGCATATTGTAAATTTTTAGGTATGGATGCTGACACAATAGTTGAAAGATTTAAAAAGCAAATATCTTTTAAAAAAAATACAATTAATAATGAATTACCAAAAATATCATTTAGAGAAAGTAATAAAAATATTAAAAATATTTTTCCAGTCACATTAACTATACTTATATTTACAAGTTTTTATTTTTTATTTATTAAAGATAATAATCCTCAAAGAGAATTTGCTTCTGTTCCAGACCTTCCAGAGATGTACTTACCGACAGTTGAAAAGGAAAGTATCAACAATATAAGCAAAACTAATGCTGATCAAAATATTAGCAATAAATTTAAAAAAGAAAGTTTTAATTTTTCAAGCGCCATTGCGTCAAATAAAATCAGTCAAGATGCTGATACTGATACAATTACTCTAAAATTATTAAATGCAACTTGGTTACAAATTAGAGATACTTCTGACAATATCATTTTAAGTAAACTAATGGATAAGGATGATGAATATACTTATAGAGCATCGCTTCAATATAATATAACAGCTGGAAATGCTGGAAATATATTAGTTATTGTTAATAAAAACGTTGTTGGAAAAATTGGAAAATATGGAGAAGTAATAGACTCAATAATTATAGATACTAATTTTAAAAACTAGCAAAATGCTAAGATCATATCAAAAAATAAATAGAAGAAAATCACGTATTATTAATATTGGAAAAATTAAAATTGGAGGAAGTAATCCAATTGCTGTTCAAACAATGACAAATACTTTGACATCAAATGCTAAGGAAACATTAAATCAGATTGAAAGAGCAGCCAAAATTGGCGCTGATGTTGTAAGAGTATCAGTTCCTGATAAAGATTCTTCTACTTCTTTGAAAGAAATTGTAAAACATTGTTCTGTTCCAATAATTGCTGATATTCATTTTCATTATAAAAGAGCAATAGAAGCTGCAGACAATGGCGCTTCTTGTATACGTATCAATCCAGGTAACATAGGTTCACAAGATAGAATAAAAGAAGTTATTAAAGCAGCAAAAAGCAATAATTGTTCAATAAGGGTAGGTGTAAATGCTGGAAGTTTAGAAAAACAAGTTCTTGACAAATATTCAGAACCAAATCCTGATGCCCTCGTTGAGAGCGCAATATTAAATATAAAAATTCTTGAAGATAATGATTTTACTAATTTTAAAATTAGTGTGAAATCTTCAGATATTTTTATGTCTGTAAAAGCATATCAAGATCTTGCAAAACTTTGTGATTATCCTTTGCACTTAGGAATTACTGAAGCTGGGGGTAGGAGGTCTGGATCTATAAAATCATCAATTGGCATAGGTAATTTACTTTTACAAGGTATTGGTGACACTATTCGTGTTTCATTATCAGATGAACCTGAAGAGGAGGTTCGGGTAGGCTTTGAAATTCTAAAAAGTTTAGGATTAAGAAACAGAGGTGTAAAAATTATTTCATGTCCTTCCTGTGCAAGACAGCAGTTTCAAGTTATTGATACAGTAAAAAGTTTGGAAAAAAGATTGGATGACATTACAACACCAATGACTGTTTCAATAATTGGATGTGTAGTTAATGGACCTGGTGAGGCCACAATGACCGATATTGGAATTACTGGAGGCGGCAATGATACTCATATGATTTATCTCAATGGTAAAAAAAATAATATAGTTAAAAATGTTGATTTAGAGAATTATCTTGAAAAACTTATTCGAGAAAGGTCTAAGGAACTAAAAATAGTTGAATAATATGAAATTAAGATCAGTTAGAGGCACGCACGACATTTATGGGCAAAATATAAAAAAATACAATAAAATAGAAAAAATAGTTTGTAAAAATGCTGAATTACATTCTTTCAACAGATTAGAGACTCCAATTTTTGAATTTTCTGAAATTTTTTCTAAGCCTCTTGGGGAACAATCAGACGTTGTTTTAAAAGAAATGTATTCATTTAAGGATAGAAATGAAGAAATGTTAACCTTAAGACCAGAGTATACAACACCAATGATTAGAGCTGCTATTACAAATAATTTATTAAGTCAATTACCTCTTAAATTATTCGGCATAGGCCCTATGTTTAGGAGAGAGAGGCCACAAAAAGGTAGATATAGACAATTTAATCAAATTAATTTTGAAATATTTGGTTCAAATAATTTTTTAGCAGATTTAGAATTAATTATTATTGCCAACGAAATTTTAGTGTCAATTCTACCTAATATAAACTTTACATTAAATATAAATAATTTGGGTCAAAAAAATAATTTAAGTGAATATAAAGTTAAGCTTAGTAAATACTTTAGTGATCATAAAGATAAATTATCTAATGAAAGTAAAGAAAAAATTTACTCTAACCCATTACGAATACTTGATTCAAAAAATGATTATGACATAAAAATTTCTAATAATGCACCAAAAATTTTTGATATTATTTCTAAAGAAGAAAAAAATAATTTTAATGAACTCAAGAAAGGATTAAATTTTTTTAACATTAATTTTAAAGAGAATCATAAATTAGTAAGAGGTTTAGATTATTATTGCAGTACTGTATTTGAATTTAAGACGTCTGAATTAGGAACTCAAGACACACTTTTAGGAGGTGGTAGGTATGACGGGCTAATAAATACCTTGGGAGGACCTGATATACCTGGTGTTGGTTGGGCAGCTGGTGTTGAAAGAATTTCAATTCTTATGAATGAAATTGAAAAATCAAATAATATAATCCATTTAGCAATTTCAGATAAAAAATATGTAGAGTATATTCTCAATATTATTAATCACTTAAAAAAAAATAATATTCCTTTTTATTGGAACTACAAATATAATTTAAAAAAATCATTATCATACGCAAATTCTAACAACATAGAATATGTAATAATTATTGGAGAACATGAGTACATCAATAATTATTTAACTATTAGAAATTTAAATACTGGCAATCAATCCAGAGTAGAAGTTTCTGAAATAAAAAATATATTTAATGATAAATTTTGATATTCAATTTTCAAAAATTTTAGAAAAATATAAAAATGTTCAGGAAAATCTAAACAAAACGGAAAAGCTTAATTCTGAAGACTTGATTAAAATGAATAAAGAATATTCAGATTTAAAACCTTTGGTTGATAAAATAGAAGAGTACAAAAAAGAACAAACAGATATTGAAAATTTAAACAATTTGCTTAGAGATAAAGATCAGGAGATTATTAAAATAGCAGATATTGAATTACAAGAAAAAAAGAACAATATCATAAATTTAGAAAATGAATTATTAAAACTTCTTATACCAAGAGATGCAAATGATACTAAAAATTCTATTTTAGAAATAAGGGCTGGTACAGGTGGGGACGAGGCATCATTATTTGCATCTGATTTATTAAATATGTACCAAAGATATGCAGATAGAAATAATTGGAAATTTGAAATTCTGTCTATATCTGAGACAGGTTTAAAGGGCGTCAAAGAGGTAATTTGTAATATTTCAGGTATGAATGTCTTTTCTAAGCTTAAATTTGAATCTGGAGTGCATAGGGTTCAAAGAGTACCAACAACAGAAAGTAGTGGACGAGTTCATACCTCTGCAGCAACAGTAGCAGTACTTCCAGAGGCAGAAGAAATTGATGTAAACATAGAAGAAAGAGATTTGAGAATTGATGTTTTCAGATCAAGTGGTCCAGGTGGGCAGTCAGTTAACACAACTGATAGTGCTGTTAGAATTACTCATATTCCAACAGGTATTGTAGTTTCTCAACAAGATGAAAAATCACAACATAAAAATAAAGCAAAGGCAATGAAGATTTTAAGATCTAGATTATTGGATAATGAAATACAGCAAAAAAATAAAGAAAGATCCGAGCAAAGAAAAATTCAAGTTGGATCAGGTGATAGGTCAGAAAGAATTAGAACATATAATTTTCCTCAAGGTAGAGTGTCTGATCATAGAATTAATTTGACTTTATATAACCTAAATGAAATTCTTGATGGCAGAATAGAAGATTTGATTGAGCCATTAATTGCTGAAGAAGAGAGCAAAAAACTTGCTGGTATGAAAAATGAATAATATTATTAATAATTGTTTAAAAAAATTTAAAGAAAAAAAAATACCAAATCCAGAATTAGATATCAGAATTTTGCTATCATTTGCATCAAAGAAAAGAAAAAATATATTTTTAAACAACCTAGATATTAATGACATTGATTTAGAATTTTTTAACTCTCTTATTTTTAAGAGATTAGCCGATCAACCTGTATCTAAAATTACAAATAAAAAATCCTTTTGGAAAAGTGAATTTTTTGTAAATTTTGATGTAATGGATCCTAGGCCTGAAACAGAATTAATTATTGAAGAAGTTTTAAATATTTATGAAAATAAAAATAAAAAATTTAAAATATTAGATATCGGAACAGGTTCTGGTTGTATTTCAATTTCACTTGCTAAGGAATTCCCAAATTCAAATATTACTGCAATTGACATATCTAAAAAAGCTTTACAAGTAGCAAACAAAAATATTGTTTTAAATAATGTTGCAACACAAGTTAAGACTAAACTAGGTAGCTTGGATGATATAAATGATTGCTATGATATTATAGTTACAAATCCACCCTATTTATCTGAATATGAGTATAATAAAGTACAACCTGAAATTAAAAAATATGAACCTAAAATTGCATTAATCGCAAATGATAATGGATATAGTTTTTATAAAAGCTTTTCAAAAAAAATAGAAAATATTATGAAAAAAAATTCTTATTTTATTTTTGAAATAGGTAATAATCAACTTGATGAATGTATTAAAATTTTCAATAATACTAATTTAAAATTAAAGAAAATATCAAA
>MDTG01314879.1_pt1 | contig 17159 bp, 15 predicted proteins | sample 811421 | NCBI WGS metagenome assembly MDTG01 (sample SAMN05326645, study PRJNA326480) | marine metagenome | isolation source: seawater | place: Pacific Ocean: South East | collected 2011
ACATTATTTGATATGGTAAAAAAATTAGGAACTAAAAAAAGTTCAATAATTGAAACAGGAGTTGGAGCTTCTACAATCGCACTTTTTTTAGCCTCTTATATTTACAATAAAAAATTATATTCTTTTGATTATAACCCCGATAAAATTTCTTTATTAAGAACTGTGATAAGTGAGTCTGTATGTGCACCCCTTAATATTAGATTATCAGATTTTTGGATACCGATTCCCTCGAGCAGCATTGACAAATTTACAGGTATTAATTGTCTTTTAGAGTTTAAAGAAAATTTTAATTTTGGTTTTTTTGATAGTGCCCATTCATTAAATATTCTATTAAAAGAAATTTTGAATTTCCATAAGATTGCTACTAATAAATTTATTCTTGGTATAGATGATGGAGAAAAAGTTAATAATAAAGAATTTCATTTTGATTTTACAAATATGATTAGATCAAAGATAAAACTTAAAAAGATAAAAAATCCAAAATCAAATAAATGTGATTTTTTTTTTAATGAAGTGGAAAAATTTTTATCTGAACGATCAAGAAAAACTCAAAAATTAAAAACTTTTTTTGAAAAAAATTTTGAAAAAGATTTATATTTTAATTATTTTGGATATGACGTATCTTATGAAGCAAAAGAAGATAAAAAAAATATAGATAATTTTAAGTATGAGAATTTATTTAATAGAATTACTAAAAAAGAAAAAGAAATTTACAAAAATAGAATAAGTTTTTTTGAGGTGTATAAATAATTAAATTTTATTAAAAATTTTAAGTTTATTGTGCCAGACTTTTGCATGCTTATGGCCATGAATTTTTCCATCCGCATTACACTTATTACAAGGTGATATATCTCTTTTTTCAGTCAGATGTTTTTCTCTATACTTGTTTAAGATTTTACCACTCCACACTTCAAAAAAATGATCCTGCATGACATTACCTACTGGCAACCTTCTGTCCCAGTCTTGAGGACATAGATATACATTTCCATTCCAATCTATTAAAAGTTGATAACTACTATAAAAACAACCTCTATTAATATCAGTTTTTTTTTGTTCCCCAATATTTATGTTACCCACTCTATTTGTAAGCTTTACACCAAAATCTTCTTCAGAGTTGTGCCATCTATTTCTCAAAACTACAAAATCTTTATCAACACCAGCCTCTTCAATCATTTTTTCAAAAAAGTCTATTTGATGTTCGCCATCGTACATACTGATTATTAACTTTGTTGCTCTAGACTCATATATTTTTTTTAATAAAAGAGGCTTTAAAGGGTCTCCGTTTGTTACTATTTCAACCCCTCCTAGTTCTCCAAGCACATTCACAAATGGGATAAGTTCTTTATGTAGTAATGGTTCCCCATAACCGCAAATGCTGAAAGCACCTTGAAAACCTATATCTTTTAAATCATCATAAAGTTTATTAATAAATTTTAAATTCATTTTTTGATAAGTATTTGGAGCAACATCAAAATCTGATTTAGGACAGAAACTGCAAACTCTATTACATACATCAATCAAGCTTAATTCAATCCAACTAGGTAGAGGCGTATTTTTGTAAAACTGGGGATCTCTATCAAGTATTGGTTTTTTTCTATTAATATTATTTTGAATTGTTTTTTTCGGATCTAAGCTATATAGATTTGATTTATGATTAATTAATTTATTCATAACTATTTTGTTTCAAAACGAACATGTATTAGAATACACTCCATTGATATGCAAGAACTAAATATCTTAAATGAAGGCTATAATTACTCAAAATTAGCTTCAACTTCTATAGGATCAAAGATAAAGATAAACGATAAATTGTTTATAGATTTATCTAACTGTGCAGGAAGCAATATAATCGGTCATAATAACAAAATCATAAAAAAAGCTATAAAGGATATAACAAAAAAGAATATATCAAATTATGCTTTTCCTAACATATATGCAAAAATTTTTAGTGATACTTTAAAAAAGATTTTTCCTCATTTTGAAAAGTTTATTTTTTGTAATTCTGGATCGGAAGCAGTAATTAAAGGTTTAAGAATTTGCAGGGCTGTAACAGGAAAAAATATAATAATTAATACTTCAGGTAGCTGGCATGGATCTGTTAATGAAACATTGTATACATCAAATCAAAATCAGAAGTTGATGAAATTATCAGATGGTTTACCAGAGGAAACAAAAAAAAATTTAAAGTTCATTCCATATGGAGATATTAAAAAGTCAAAAAAAATTTTAGATAGATATAAAAAAAAGATTTGTTGTTTATTAATTGAGCCTATTCAGGGAGCTCTTCCTTCTTCAAAAAATTTAGATTATATAAATTTTTTATCACAATATACAAAAAAAAATAATATAATATTTTTTTTAGATGAAATGATAACTGGTTTAAGAGATAGCAAAAAATCGTTTCAAACTAGATACAAGATTAAACCTGATTTAACAGTATTTGGTAAATCATTTGCTGGAGGATATCCGATAGGCATTATCTCAATAAATAAGAATATATTTTCCAAAATAAATCAAAAAAAGTTAAATATATTCTTTGGAGGAACATTTTCTGGAAATTCAATTATTATGTACATTGCCAATAGTGTTACTAAATATCTTATAAAGCATCCAAAGATTACTAAATCAATCGAAAAAATAACTCAATCGTTTGAAAAAGAATTAAATCAATTTATAAAAAAAAATAAATTAAAAGCTAAAATTTATAGCTATTCTTCGATGGCGAGAATAATTTTTTCAAATGAAAATATTTCCAATAGAGCTCAAAGAGATTTTTTTGAGAAAAAAAATATTAGATTAAAAAATAAATTCTCAAAATATATGTGGAAAAATGAAATTTATTTTCCGAATAATGGAATAATTTTTTTTTCTTTTTCTCATACAAAGAAAGAAATTAATTATGTAAAGCAAACAATAAAAAAAGGTCTTAAATTATATCTAAAATGAACAAAAAAGTTACTGGGGTTATCATTGCAAGAAAAAATAGCAAAAGGATACCTGGAAAAATGTATAAGAAATTAAACGGAAAGTCGTTAATTGAAAATAAAATCAATCATTTATTAAAATCAAAAGTTGATGAAATTGCTGTGGGAAGTGATGATAAAAAATTAGAAGAGATATGTAAAAAATTCAATTCAGAAAAGATTAAATTTTATAAACGACCTGGATTTTTCTGTGATGAAAGAGTTGCTAGTGCAAATGATACAATTAAGAATATGCTATCATATATTAAAACTGATGTCGTTTTATGGGCGTATCCAACAAACCCACTCACAACAGAAAAACATTACGATGAGGCTTTAAAAATTTATTTTCAGAAGATTAAAAAAGGATACGATGGATTATTTTCTGTTAATAAGTCTTTAAATTATTTTTGGGGAGTAAATAAAAAACCAATAAATCATAACCCCAATGAAAAAAGACATACAAGATTATCTGAAGGAAAAATTAAACCGCTTTTTGTTGATAACGGTGCAATTTTTATCAGAGACCATAAATCAATGCTTAAAGATGGAAATCATTGGTCCAAAAAAGGATATATGTATGTGATGGATGAAAAAATTGGGTGGGATATAAATTTTGAATGGGACTTGGAGGCTTGTAAATTAAAATCTTTTAAGAAAAAATTATTCTAAAAAATTTAATTGTTATGAAATGTGAAAATTTTGGAATTATTACAGATAATCCATCAATTAAGGTGATGTATGAGCTTAATAAGAATCTTTATAAAAATGCAAAAAATGAATTTGGTAAAATTACTTATGTAAATTTAAATTTGCTTATAAATAAGAATAAAAAAGTATATAAAATTAATGATCCAAAAAATTTAAGTTCGGTATTTGATATTTATACACCAAAAAATTATTCTGATTTAGAATCTTTTTTATTAAAAAAAAGGTATGTTTTATCAGTTTCTTTAGGAAGAACATTTAAATACTTTAAAACTTGGTATGTATTAAAAAAGACCAAAAGCAAATTATTTTATCTTCTTAATCTAGGTATTATTTCAACAAAAATAAATTTTTACTCAAAAAGTTTATTTGAAAATATTTTAACTAAAATTAAAAATTTTTTTTTCGTTGATGTAGCATTTAAAATTTATAGATGTTGTGTCTTATTAAAAATTTTTCCAAATATAGATATTGTTTTTGAAGCATCAAAAATTTTTTACGATTTATATGATAGATCACCTGCTAAAATAATAGAAAAGAAATTAGGTATTAAAAATCTTGCCCTTTACCAGAAAGTTTATCATATCAATAGTAGAGCATACGACCAGGTTTTAGATCAAATAAAAAATATTGATGAAAAATACATCACATTTTTAGATTCTGGCTTTGATCATCCTGATAGAGAAAGATTTGATAAAAAAGCAACAAGTATTCAAAGAAAAAAATATTACGAATTATTAAAAAAAATATTACTTAAATTTTCTAAAATTTACAAAAAACAAATTATTTTCTGCTGTCATCCAAAATCTGATGAGAAACAGATAAAAAAATACATTCCAAAAGTAAAGTTGATCAAGTTTAAAACAAGAGAATATGTTTTAAAATCCAAAATAATTTTTTTTCATGAATCTAGCTCTGCTTTAGATGGAATTATTTTAAAAAAAAAAGTTTGGGTTCTTAAATCGAATACAATGGGCAAGTTTTTTGAAAGTAGAAATAACGTATATCCAAATTTTATAAATTGCCCCTCTTCAGATATGGAAAAATTGTCAAATATGAGTGAAAAAGATATTAGAAAAAAGATAATCAATTATGATTTTAAATTATTTAACAAAAAAATAATTTCATATTTAGTTAAAAACCAGCAAAGTCTTAAATTTATTGAAAAATGTATAAAATTAAGATCTATAAATTCTCAAAATCACAAAACACTTAAAGGTGGAGATGAAGTAATAATTTACTTAAAAAAAATTATCAATTATAGAAATTTAAAAAATAAAAAAAATTAATTTTTTTCAAGATACTGGAAAAATCTATAAAACTTTATTAGTTTAAACTTCAAATTAAAAAGATTTAAAAACTTTGCCCTCTTAAAAAGCGTATATTTTTTGAAATTAGAAAAAATTTCTTTTTTTTTTAGATTTTTGCTGAATAAAAATTCATCTTTTTGTTCTCTAAAATCTATTGCATCTGCTCCCTGATAAGAAATTCTTAACATTAGTCTATCTTCACTTTTGCAATTTCCCCCTTTGTGATAAGTAACATAACTATCAACAAGCACTGCAGTTCCTTTATTACCTATATTGTTTTCAACATTTTGTTTAGAATCCATATCTTCATCTTCAACCTTTCCTCTTTCCCCAGCTTTGGCAAAGTTTTTCTCATTTGCATTTCTTGCAAATATGCCAAGATCTGACTCTCTTGTAAGTATAGATAGGGGTCCACTATTATTAGTTATGTCACTCAAAGCTAAAAATATATCTAGACTTTTATAACCGAAGGCATCTCTATGCCACAACATAGAACCTCTTTGTTCATTAGTATTTACGATATTGTAATTCAATATAATTCTAGAAATAATTGGAAAAATTTTCATATGCTTTGAGGCAGTTGAAATCATTTTTTCTGATAAAGCAAATTCAACTATTTCATCTCTTAATTCTTCTTCTATTTCAAAAAAGATATCAGCTTTATAAGTTTTATCTAAAGTATTTGTTTGATTTGAAGTTTTCATATTTCCACTTAACATGTTTTTTTTTATATTTTGCAGTGACTCAGTAGATATTTTTTCTGAAATCCTTTTTGATAACCTTGTTAAATCAGGATCATTTTTAATAATTAAAAAGTTTTTACCTTTAAGATCATAATATGTCCTTTTTTTAAGAAACCATAAAAAATATAATATTGAACCATGAAAGTTTAAAATAAATCTCCAAAAGACATAATAAAGATTTTTTATAAAAAATTTTAAAAAATAAAACCAGAAAAGTGATTGCTTAATTCTTTTTAAATAAACTTTCATATTAAATACTATATTTTCATTTCCATCTTTTAATTAAATAAGAAAACTCATTTAAAATTTGAGTATAATTTTTTATGAAAGAATTCTCAGAACAAATATTTTTATAGAATTCATAATTTTTTTTTATCATATTTTCTTTTTTATCTTCTTCAAAACAAATCTGTAATTTTTCACATAAATCTTCAGGATTTGAGGTATCAATATTTATTAAATGATCATTCAGCATACTGTCTTTTATTAATCCTTTCGTATAAAAAATAATTTTTTTAAAGTAAAATGCTTCAAAAATAGGCAAATTGGTAGGACCACAGTATGTAGGCATAACTATTGCTTCTGAATTCAAATAAAGTGAAATTACTTCATTATCGTTAATAAAATTTAAAATTTTAACATAACTTTCCAATTTATCATTCTTGATTAAATTTTTTATATACTCAAAATTACCCTTGTTGCCACCACAAAATACAAAAAAGAAATTGTTATTATTTTTTGATTTTAAAATATTCACAACATCGATCAAATACTTATGATTTTTATGCGCCCAAAATTGCGCTGGGTAAAAGATGATTTTTTTATTTTTAGGCAAATCAAATTTTTCAAATAATTCTTTATAATCTAATTTTTTTTCTATGTTCTTTTCATGCAGGGTTGGGAGCATAGGAATAAAGTTTTGAATTAGTACTCTAGACTCATTTGCCTTATAAAAATTAATTAGATCTTCTTTATTTGATTGGTGAGCTACTAAAATTTTGAAAGCCTTATGTACAATATGATTATATAATTTTTCTTTATTTTCAAAATTGAAATTAGAATTGTGTTCAGGAAATTGGCTATTTTTTTTGTGATCAATATCCCAAATATTTGATATAAATGAAATTTCAGCACAAAATTTTGATAATATTGATGGTCCTAAAAATATAATTAGGTCATATTTATTTTTTCTTATAAATTTAGTGAAAGGATATTTTATCTTTAATTTATTGAACAAGTCTTTTATTAAATCAATTTCAAAGAGTTGAGAAAAATACCCTGTAAAGATATTTAATTTAAATAATTTTGTTTTTATTTTTTTTTCTTTTAAATATTTAACGGCTTCATCATTTGTAATAATTACTTCCATTTGAGATTTATATTTTTCGATCTCCAATAACAAAAGTAAAGATTTTAATGACTGAAAAAAACCACCGCCCATTTGTGGCGTACCTTCAAGAAAAATTCCAATTTTCATTTTTATTTCTTAATTCATTTAAAAATATCAATAACTGAATCTTTTATATATTTTAGTTCTTTAGAATTTAACCCTAAACCTGATGGAATGTAAAATCCATTATTTGCGATAAATTCTGAATTAGGCAGTCTTGATTTTTTAATATACTTATTTTTTAACAAAAAATTTTGTTTATGTAATGGCCAAAAAAATGGTCGTGTCCCAATATTTTTTTGTTTAAGTTTTTTCATAACTTCTTCAATCTTAATTTTACTTTTTTTTTTAATCACAATGCCAAACACCCAGTATATATTTTTACAATATGGAAGTTTGTCTGGTTGAAGAATAATATTTTTAAGATTTTTAAAATTATTATAATAATAATTACCTATATAAAATTTTTTCTTTATAATATTGTTAATTCTTTTAAGCTGATTTAAACCTAAAGAAGCTTGTATATTTGTATATCGATAATTCCAACCAATGTCAGAGTGTTTAAATCTATTATGACCTAAACCAAAGCAAAGATTTTTATAATTCAAAATTCTTTTATTTAACCTTGAGTTGTTTGTAAGAAGCATTCCACCTTCACCAGTTGTTATGTGTTTATTAGCATAAAAACTTAAAATACTTATATGTCCAAAACTTCCACAATATCTATTTTTATATTTCAACCCAAAAACTTCAGCTGCATCCTCAATTAGAAACAACTTATTTTTTTTAACTATTCTTAAAATTTTATCCATATCATTTGTTAATCCATAAATATGTGGAAGCATTAAACATTTAGTATTTTTATTTATTTTTTTTTCAATGTCTTCAATTTTGATATTCCAAGTTTCTATATCCACATCTACTAGCACAGGTCTTGCACCAGATTTAATTATGGCATTTATATTTGATATAATTGTGAATGAAGGTAAAATTACCTCATCTCTTTTTTTTAAATTTAAAGACTTAATTGCTATATCTAAAGCCGCAGTTCCACTGCTTACGGCTGATGCATATCTACAACCAATGAATCTTGCAATTTTTTTTTCGAATTTTTTAACGTTGGGTCCTTCTGATGAAATCCAACCTGATTTTACAGAATCGTAAACAGCTAGAGCGTCACTTTTATTAATCAATGGTGTATTAACTGGAATGAATTTTTTATACTTCTTCAATTTAGTTTCTTATAAGTTTCTTATCTTTAATATTTAAATACGGCCCTTGCTTGACCTCAATTATTTGTGTTTTTTCCATAATTTTAAATCCATGACCTCCTTTAAATAAAATTATAATATCACCTGATTTCAATATTTTGTCTTTTTTAATATCTTTACTTTTTTGATCGTAAAATTTTATCTTTAATTTACCTTTTTCAATTATAAGTACTTCAGTACAGTAATTAATTATTCGTGGTTTTCTTGTATGAATGTGAGACTTAATAACATGATTTTTTTTATGATTCAAAAATCCTAGCTGCATAAGATCAGTTTCCTTTGTAATAAAATTTACCCCTCTTTTTGTAAATCTATTTTTTTTTTTAATGACTAATGCATAAAGCTTTTTTTGATGTCGTACTTCATAAAGTTGTTTCATCATTTATAACAATATAAAATTTTATTTAGTTATTTATTTTATTCTTTAACGTCCATTAATCTATATATAATATTTTTATATAATCTATATTAAAAATTAAGTAATATTTATGAATTTGCTAAAATTATGAAAATTTTTTTCCACCTAGGATATCCAAGGACAGGCACAACATTTTTACAAAAAAATCTATTTTATAAGAGTAAAAAAATTAATTTTATTGGAAGAAAATCCAATTATGGGAGACAAGATAAGTTTTTCTATCATTCTTTATTTCAAATAATGGAATTAAATAATAAACAATATAAAAAAAAGAAAGACGAAATTTTGTCATCATTTAAAAAAATTTATTTTTCAAAAAAAAAAATAAATATAATTTCAGAAGAGGGTATTTCATGTCAGTATTCATGGAAAAATAATGATATGAAAAAAACATTAAGAAGATTGATAGAAATAAAAAAAAAAACAAAATTAGATATATCTTTTTTTATGACAATAAGAAATCAACAAGAATGCTTAATTTCGAACTTTCAATTTTTTTATAGTTTTTATTTTCATAAATATTACCCGAGTTTTGATAATTTTATTAAAAGTCGAAATTTTAGAACAAAGAAAATTTTAGAATCATTTAATTATTATGAGATTTTAAAAATTTTTAAAAAGAGCGATGAAAAGATTAATTTTTTTATTTATGAAGAATTTTTAAATAACCCAAACAAGTTCATAATTAAACTTTCAAATTATTTAGATTTAAAACTAAAGTTAAATAATTCATCGTCATCAAAAATTAATTCAAAAAATGATTTAAGTTTCAAATATAGAAAATATAAAATTACTTCAGAAAAAATTAGAAACTTATTAAATTTTTCAAAGTTCCCCAGTAAAATTAAAAAGTTAAATAGTATTTTTAAAAGGATATATTTGGATAATAAAATAAATAATATTAAGATTTCTCAAAAAAATAAAGATAAAATAAAGTTTTATTTTAAATCAAGTAATAAAAAATTAAATAATAAGATAAAACTTACTAAAAATTATTTTTAAAATGTTGTTTTATTATAATCTTTTATAAGTTTATCAACATTTAGTGGTATATAGTTCTTTTTTATATAATATTTTTTATAAACAAAAATTTTATCTATTAACCTTAAAAATTTGTGTTGAAAAAAAAATTTTAATATTATGAGTTTTTTTAATAAACCATTCTGAAATTTTTTTAAAAAACTAGGTTTTGGATTTAATTTTTTAGAACCATCAACATAAATATTCTTTGTATAATTTTTCAAAAGATTTTGTTTATTTTTGAAATTTATGAATTTGTTTAATGATAACACCAAGTTGATAGTCGTTTTTGAAATCGATTTATTATGATGAATATTACTCTTATTTTTTAATTGATTAATGAATTCAGCGTCGAGGTTGAATATTTTTTTTAAATAAACGTAATTATTTAAATTTTCATATTTCACCACTATTACTTTTTTGAAGTAGCTTTTGTAAAGAGCAACAAAATAATTATAATCAAATTTATAAAGATTATATTTTCCCCCATCTTTTCTGATTTTACTATTTTTTTTTATATAAAAAAAATCTTCAGGCCTGATTATATTCATTGTTTGAATTGCTTGACAATAAATTGAATTTAAAAATTCGTAGGGATTTCTTAAAACGATTAAAATCACAGTGTCTTTGGAAAAATTTTTTTTTATATATTTAAATGATTTTGAAATTTCTAAAAATTCACCTCCTCTAGAAAATAATCTTTCACTGGAAAGTATAAATGATTTGGGTAATTTTTTTTTTAGTTTGATTTTATTTCTATATGTATAGTATTTCTTTTTATTCAGAACATCGCTTAATGTAAGATGTTCTATTTTCATTTTTTTTTCAATTTCCGGAAAAATTTCGTTCCTTAAAAAAGTAGTTCCACATTTTGGAAGGCCGATATGTAAAAGTTTTGTAGACATGCTTTACTAGATATCTGATTAATTATTTAGACAATTATCATTGTTAATCATTTATAAATTTCAGCTATTAATCAATTTTTTGCTTATGATTTTATTTATATTGTTCAATATCATATAAACAAAAAAACCTGATGATGTCATTATTAGTCTATCCATAGTTGTTCTAATAGAGTCAACTATTTCTTGATCTCTAAAAATGTAGGCACTAAAAATAAAAGATGTTATTAATAACAAATATATATTTAAAAATTTAATATTGTCGTCATAAAATTTCTTATCAAAATTAAAGTATATAATAAAAAATATTCCAGTTATGAAAAATATATTATTTAAAGAATAATAAGCAAGCCAAATAAAAATATATTTAATTTTGACGAGGATTTGATTAATTTTTAAATCCTTTATGTAATCAAGATTATAACTAGGTTGAGCATTCAAATTTAGTTCATAATGATCATAAACAAATAGCTTAAATAATATCAATATTAAAATTATTGATGTAAAAATAATTTTTTCCTTGTATCTTAAGTTTGAATTTAAATTTATAATCAATGTAAAAATACAAATATAAACAAGCCCTTCGGTTTTTGTCCAAAAAATTAAATTTAAATACAATGTAATTAATAACAATAGATATAAAATATGTTTATTATTTTTAAAATAATCAAAATATTTTGATATAATCATTAAATATGAAAAAATTAATATCTCTTGATTTCCTGAAAAAAATTTGTAATCAAAAAAGATAGCTAAAATAATTGATAAATAAAAAATTAATAATATTTTATTCTTTTTTTGAGGAATTATATAAAAAATTGAAAAAGAAAAAATGAAAACATAAAATAACCTTCCAAAGTATTCATGGTCTATAAAAGATAAATTCCAAAAAAAAGCCCATAAGTAAGATCCTAGGTGTGGATGAAAATGATAAGCTTTAAATTCAACTAAGTCAGTAAGTATTCTTCCTTCAAAAAAATATAGTGATTTAATGTAATAAAAAAATTTCGCATCCCAGCCAAGTTTAAGGTTATTAGCTACACTTACTGAAATAATAAAAAAAATAATAAAAATTGGAAAATAGCTAATTTGTTTATCAAAAAATTTTTTAAAGTTTTTAAAATATAAAAAAATAAATATTAAAGTGTAATAAATTATCAAAAATTTTTGTATTTCATTAAGTGAATAACTCAATAAAGATAAAAATAGTAATATATTTATATTAATTGCTAAATTAAACGATGCAATATCAAGACTTTTAAAATTTTCATTACTAGTATTAAAAATATTTATAGGTGTAAAAATAGTAAAACAAAAAATTAAATATAAAAACAATATTTGAAATATTTCAATCATCACCCAGTCAATAAGTAGTAGCAGTCTTTAAAATTATCTATGATTTTAAATTGGGTCAGATCTAATTTATTTTTTAAGTTATTATAATTAATTATAATTATATGCTTATGGTTAATATTTTGATCGTGTTTAGAACTAAATACCGCCCAATCAATAGGCTCTTTATCTGCGGTAATTAATTTGATTTTTTCATTAATACTATATTTTTTTTTTATAAAATTTATGTAACCAATTCCTCTTTTTTTACAAAAGCCTTCAGCATTAATAATTCTTTCTTGATGATTTAAGTTAACCAATTCATAGCTATTACGTAAAAAATTTGTTTGGATTAAAGCAAAAAACAAAGGGATAATTATTAATATTAAATTGGTTTTTTTATTCATAAATTTATTGAAAATATAGAACATTTAATCTCATAATTTAAATAAATCAAAATAAAATATTGATATAATTAATGAATTAGATAATAAAAATGGTAAATATGCTAATTTTTATAAATCTTTTAACAAATAATAAAAATTGAAAACAATTTTTTCTAAAATTTTATACCCACTTAATAAAGTAGATTATTTTAAGTTTGTTCTTATTTTAATTTTAATTTTATGTCACACTATTTTGGAATTGGTAGGCATATCATTAATAATACCCATATTATCAATATTTGTTGGAGAAGATTATTTACAATATACAAAATATCTATTTTTCATAAATACAAACGACAAAATAGAAATACTTAAATCAATATTAATTTTATTTTCATTAGTTTATTTTATAAAATTTTTATTTAGCTATGTTTTGTTATATACACAAACCTCTTTTATAAATTCTATATACAGAAGAATATCGAGTACAGTTTTCAAAAAATATCTCCAAAAAAATTATCAATTTCATTTAAATATAAATTCCTCACAATTACTAAGGAATATAACAAGTGAGTGCCAACTATTTGCTTTTGAATTAATTAATCCATTGATAAGATTAATATCAGATTTTATTTTATTATTTAGTATTATAATATTAATTGTTTTATATAGCCCCAATGCTTCCCTTGTAGTAATCATTTTCTTTATGATTACATCAGTTCTAATTTTTAAGATTACCTCAATAAATTTAAAAAAAATAGGTAAATCAAGACAGGTTCATTTTTCAAAGATGATAAAACAAGTTAATGAGAGTTTTGGAAATATAAAAGAAATTATATTATATAGATTACAAGATTTTTTTTTAGCAAAATATAATTATCATAATTTTTTATTTGCAAGAGCTGAAAAAAATAAGACTATTTTGTCAGATATACCAAAGATTTTATTGGAATTAGTGACAGTCTTAACATTCCTTGTCTTAACTTTAATTCTACTCAATCAAGGAAAACCTATATCTGAAGTTGTAATTCTTATTGGTGTTTTAGTTTTTGCCTCTGGAAGGTTAAAACCTAAATTGACAAAATTAATAAAATCAATGCAATCTATTAAATATAATTTACCTGTTTTAAATTTAATATTTGATGAAATCAAACAAGCAGAAAATAATAAATTGAATTATAGACCAGCTGAAGAAGATACAAAGTTTGAATTCAAAAATTTAGTTTTAAGTAATGTGTCATATTCATATTTACCATCAAATGAATATAAGAATTATGTTTTAAAAAATGTCAATTTAGAATTGAATAAAGGAGATAAAATTGGAATAAAAGGAGAAACAGGATCTGGAAAAACAACCTTGATAAATTTAATAGCTGGATTGTTAAAGAATAGTGAGGGTAAAATTTTTTTAAATGAGGATGATATTGATATTAATTTATTAAATTGGCAAAGTAAAATTGGATATGTCCCTCAATCAGTTTATTTAGCGGATGAAAGTATATTATTTAATATTACATTGAGCGATAAAGAAATAGTTGATTATGAAAAAATAAATAAAATTCTAAAAGTGGTTCAACTGTACGATTTTTTTCAGAACCTTCCAAAAAAATTAGAAACTAAAGTAGGTGAAAGAGGCAATCAATTATCAGGGGGACAAAGTCAAAGATTAGGTATAGCTCGAGCTCTTTATAGAGAACCGTCAATAATTATTTTAGATGAAGCAACAAGTGCTTTAGATGAAAATACAGAAAGTAAAATTTTAGATAACATGTTTCAAAATAAAGACAGTACAATTATTACAATTTCACACAGAAAAAATTCTATTAAATCTTGTAATAAAATTTATGAATTAAATCAAAATATGTTAAAAAAAATAGACTTAAATATATTATGAAAATTTTGATAACAGGAGTGGCAGGATTCATTGGCTTTAGCGTTGCAGAGGAACTTCTTAAAAAAAAGCATCAAGTTTATGGGATTGATAATCTTAGTAAATATTATTCAGTTAATTTAAAAAAAAAAAGAATAAAAGAATTGAATAAATATAAAACATTTAATTTCAAAAAAATTGATATTAGAAATAAATCTTTTTTAAAAAAAAGAATACATAAAATTTATTTCGATTACGTATTTCATTTTGCAGCACAACCTGGAGTTCGTTTGTCATTAAAAAAACCTGAGATATATTATCAAATCAATGTTATTGGTTATCAAAATTTAATTTCTTCAATAAACAAAAAAAATTTAAAAAAAATTATTTATGCTTCTTCCAGCTCGGTTTACGGTGATCAAAAAACTCTACCGACTACCGAACAAACAAATCTAAAGGCAAAAAATGCATATGGACTTAGTAAAATTTTAAATGAAAATTTATCTGATATTTATAGTAATATTTTTAATGTTTCATTTATTGGGTTAAGATTATTCACAGTTTATGGAGAGTGGGGAAGGCCAGATATGTTTACTTTCAAATTAATGAATTGCATAAAGAAAAAAAAAATTTTTTACCTTAACAATAATGGAAATCACAATAGAGATTTGACTTATATTAAAGACGTTGTAAAGATTTGTATAAAACTTATAAAATATAATTCATTTAAAAAACATGAAATATTTAATATATGCAAAAGTGAAACAATAAATATTAAAGCTTTAACAAAAATTTTTTTAAAAAAATATCCTAATGCAAAAATAGTAAATGCCAAAGTGCATAAAGCAGATGTAAAAAATACTTTTGGATCAAACAAAAAAATTGTTAAAGCACTAGGTTACAAGAAATTTACAAAATATAATAAAGGAATATTAAATTCGATTAAATGGTTTGAAAAAAATCAAATTTTTAAATTAATTTAAGTTTTTTTAAAATATGTTTGAATAGAGCATTAAAGAAAATCAAATAAACTAATAAATAATTTTGTTTATTATGAACTCTTATCCTTGTTTCTTCGACAAGATGATCAATAAAAGATACTTTACTTGAATAACCACCTTTAGAAACTATACCAATCAAATTCCTTTTATTAGTAGATCCACCTAACAAATTATATTTGATAATTAATCTATAATATAAATCGTAGTCTGCTGAATGTTTAAAATTTGTGTTAAACACTCCATATTTTTTAAAAATTTTTCTTTTTAAAAAAAAACCAGTTGAATGTGCAGTTGCAAAGTCAAAATTGTAATAAAGTCTATTTTTATTAAAACCAAATTTTTTAATAACTGCTTTTGTATAATGTCTTTTAACTGTCCCAAATACAAAATCTAAATTTTTATTTTTAGAAAATACTTTATTAATAATACCTAAGGCATTTTTTGTTAAAATATCTCCAGAATTTACAAAAATAATTACTTCACCTTTTGCAAGCTTTATTCCCTTGTTCATTGCATCATAAATACCTTTATCTTTTTCGGAAATTAGTTTTGTTACTATTTTTTTATTTTTTAAAATTTTAGCAAGAGTATTATCGGTTGAAGAACCGTCAATTAATATATACTCAAAGTTTTTATAACTTTGTTTTTCAATACTTTTAATGGTTTGAAGGATATTCTCTTCATCATTTTTTACTACAGTAATTACAGAAAAAATTGGTTTTTTCTTCTTCTTATTGATTATTATTTTTTTTCTCATCTAACTAATTAAAAACTTTACTTGCTTTTTTGTGAGTTTAATTGCTAATTTAGTTTTATAGCAAATCTATTTTCTTTCAACTCTATAAATTTTATAGTTTTACTTTTAAATGTTCTGAATTTCGTTTTCATGCCAGTAAAATTTATGTTTGTTATTTTACTGTTTGTCAATTTTTTATTTATAATTATTTATTAATTTAGTTGAATTTAAAACTGAGAAAATTATGAAAACAAAATATTAATTTTATTTTCAAATTCAACATTTCTATATAAATATATACAATATATATGTATAATTATAAAAAAAATAAAACTAGAGAATATTCAATAATAAATCTAACTAGAAAAATAATAAAATAAAAAGTGAAAAATAGAATTGGTTTAACAGGATCTTCAGGCAGTCTAGGGAAAATTTTACTAAAAAAAAATAAAAAGATTAATATAAAATGTTACAGAGGCGATGTTAGAGATAGAAAAAAAGTGTTTAAATGGTTTAAAAAAAATAATTTTAATATTATAATTCACCTAGCCGCTATAGTTCCTATAAAAACTGTAAACTTAAACAAAAAAAAGGCAAAGCAGGTCAACTATTTTGGTACAAAAAACATTGTAGATGCATGTTTAGAAACAAATGTTAGCTGGCTTTTTTTTTCATCGACTTCTCATGTGTATGGTTCATCACTTAAAAAAATTAATGAAAATTCTAAGTTAGCTCCAATATCATACTACGGTCAGACCAAGTTATTTGCGGAAAAATATATAAGAAATCAATTGCAAAAAAGTAATACTATTTATTGCATTGGAAGAATATTTAGTACTACAAATAAAAATCAAAAAAATAATTATTTAGTTCCTGATTTAAAGAAAAAAATAAAAAAAACTAAAAAGAAGATTATTTTACGTAATTTAAATCACTACAGAGATTTTATTTCGATGAAAGATATTACAAAAATTATTTTTTATTTGCATAAAAGGCAATTTAAAGGAGTAATAAATATTGCATCGGGCAAATCAACATATTTAAAAGATATAGCAATATATATTTCAAAATATTATAAAAAAAATGTAGAATTTAAAGATAATAAAAAA
>MDTG01339044.1_pt1 | contig 17159 bp, 15 predicted proteins | sample 811421 | NCBI WGS metagenome assembly MDTG01 (sample SAMN05326645, study PRJNA326480) | marine metagenome | isolation source: seawater | place: Pacific Ocean: South East | collected 2011
AAGTGAATTATAAAAACGAATATCATTTTTAACATTTTTTAATATAGAAATCATTTTTCTTCGTTGATCATCTATTTTTTTTATAAGAGAGAAAACATTTGTGTTATAAATAAATGGATACATATATCTTATTTCACGGGGAATAATAAATTGGTTGGTTTCTTTTATTTCACTAATTTTTTTTTCAACATCTTCTAATTTTTTTAGTAATTCACTTTCTAAACTAGAACGTGTATATCCACCTTCTTCGAGAACAATATCATCTCTTTCTTTTTCATCAACTTTTTTAAATAATAAAACTGAACCAGAAGTAAATTCAATAGATGATTGTAATTTATCATATTGATGTGATGAAATTTTATGTGCTTCTGAAGCAGCATCAAGTTTAAAATAGTTGACTAAAGATAATAAAAATGCTATAAATGCATTAAAAACAGCAATAACAATTATACGATATCTTTCGTAAATAGGTATTCCGGCTAATACCGTTGATATTGTTGATAAAAATATTGCTGGCATCATGAGAAAATTTAATCGTTGTTCACAAAAGAATTTGGCTTCCATGTAAATAATTTTTTGACCTTTTAAATAACTTGCTAATATATCTAAAGACGAAGATAATGTATGATTAATATCAAAATAATATTTTTCAATACTTTTTTCAACAGCATGATAATTTAATTTTTTATAAGAAATACGTGTATTTTTATTACTTAATGAAATGTAATTTTTATTAGATTCAACATATAGTTCGTCTAATATACTATTATTTTCACCAGTGCTTTTTTCACTACTAGCATCATCAGAGTTTGTATCGCTATACTCACTATTAGAATCTTTATATAAAACATTTTCTTCTGTGATTATATTTTCAACCGAAGGTTTTTCTTGTAAAATGTTTGATATATCTTGATTTTGAATCATTTATTTATATAAATTAAATTAATAAATTATTCACATTCATCAACGCATTTTTGTGTTTCAATTTTAACTTCATCTATATGATCACCTTGTGTATTATTAAAATAAAAAGTGCCTCTAACATCTTTGACTTTATATGCACGTTTTAATTGATTAACATATTGTGATTGACTATTAGAATTGGCATTATCAATATGACACATGCCTGATTTTTCTTGATTACCATAAGGACATGGATGGCAACGCATTACTTCTGAAATGTATGATTTAGTATCCATAGTAGCATCTTGTGATGGTTTTTGCAAAATAACTATATCACTTCTATTTTTATTAATATTACTTTCTGAAAATCCAGAATTTACAATTCTATTTGTATAATTATTTTGACTACTTCCGTAACCTTGTGGTCCACCATTTCTAGTAAAACGAGTGCGTTTTGTATTGTTAATTAAATTTGTTCCTAGATAATGATGTTTGCGAACAGTTCCATATAAATTAAATTGTTTATTGTGTGATACTTGATCAAATTTATTGGAATAAACTTTTTTTAATAATGTAGCACTTGACATATAATATATAAAAACAAAAGAAAAAAAAGTAATATAATATTATAATATACAATGAACTATAAAAATATAGTATATAATGTATTTATTGGAATCATTATTATTATGATTATCATAATGATAATAGGTATATTTGTAGAAAACAAAAATGAAGGTTTTGCTACTTCAGGTGATAAAAATATAGACGATAAAGTAAATTATGTAATTAATAATGAAGCATTAGGTAGAGTATTAGGTAAAGAAACATTAGAACAATTAGCAAACGAAGCATTTGGTGATGACCATGGAAATCCACCTGAATCATTTACAAACGATGACGACAATGATGATGATGATGATGATTATAATGTTACAGATGGTAAACCAAATAGTAAGGAAAAAGTAAAAAAAATTTTGAATAAAGTAATAGGTCCTTATGATACATTATATGAAAAAAAATCAAATTATCAAGATATAGGAGTAATAAAATTTAAGAAAAATAAATTAGGCTATGATACTTGTTTAATGTTAAATAATGAACCACAATTGTGTAATAATGATGAAAAAGATTATCATGAATTAATAGTTCATTTTCCAGCAGCATATTTAAAATCACTAAAAAAAGTATTAATTATTGGAGGAGGTGATTGTATGACTTTGAGAGAAGTAATGAAATATAATGTTGAAAAAGTAGTAATGTTAGAATTAGATCAAGAAGTAATAAATACAAGTAAAAAATTTTTCAATCAAAATGATTATAAAAATGATCCAAGAGTTAAAATTATAATTGGTGATGCATCAAAAAATATAAAAAAACTACCAGATGATGTATTTGATATGGTAATTATTGATACAACAGAAGATAGCGCAACAAATTCACCCATAGACACTGCAAGTTTTATAGAACAATGTAAAAATAAATTATTAAAAACAGGATTATTTATTAAAAATGGAGAAAATCAATCAAATATATTGGCAGTAGCTAGAATATTTAAAAATATGGATATGTATGTTATTAATAGAATGACATTTTTAGGTGATTATAAATTTATAATAGCGTCACAAACATTAGATGTAAGAAATAGTCCTATTGTCAATAATGAAACACGTAAATTATGTCAAAATAAAGAAGTATCATTTTACGATATTAATACACAAAAAAAACATTTTATTGAATGGAATTAAAATATAATATAGAATTATAATAAAATGAAACTATCAAGAGGATATTACATATTTATAAGTCTATTAATAATACTAATGATAGTATCTTTTGTACACCAATCAAAAATGATAAAAAGAGTACCAGTAGGTATTCATTATATAATAGATATTGACGACATAAATGACGCAAAAAAATTTAATAATAAAAAAATATTAAAATTATGTGAAAATATTCTAAAAGTAACAAAAGTAACAGTTCTTGAAAAGGCAATACATGAATTCAAACCGCAAGGATTAACAGCAATGTATTTATTAGCAGAAAGTCATTTATCATTACATACATGGCCTGAATTAAAAAAGATACGTTTTGATCTATTTTCTTGTACAATGAGTGGTAAATTCAATGAAGCATTAGAATTAATTAAAATATATTTTGCAGGAGCTGATATAGATATACAAGTTATTTACCGTTAATTGCGTTTTCATTTATTAGTATTTTATATATTATTAATTATATGACAATAATTAATAATATTATTACAAATGGAAAATCAATAGATATAATAAGTATATATTTAGATGAAAATAACAATATAAATTGTATTAATAAAAATCCTTATTATTTAAAAACACCATATTGTATGAAATCACAAGAATTGTTATTTGTTGTTAAAGACAAGCAAAAATTGAATAACATAAAAAATAAATTGATGAACATTTATTGTTATGATTTAGATGCTAATGTAAAAGAAATAAATGCTAATAAAATTAATCATTTTATTAATTATAAAAAAATTAATATATTTAATGACGTTATATTTAATAATACAAATTCAGTTCTTAGTAAGTATAATTCTATAATATTAGTATACGGTGTAAACAAAACACTGAAAAATAAGACAAAGAAAGTTCGTTTTAACGTTTAAATATCATCAATATCAAAATCTTCATCATCTTCAAAATTAATAGTATTAGATTTATTATCATTTTTAATATTATTTTTTGCACTAATAATTTCTTCTTGTAATTCTTCATTTACATTACCACCTCCAATTTCAAAGCTCCAATTGTTATCGTCAGCATCTTCTTTATGATTTACATTTATAATTTCATTAAATATTTTCCAATCTACAACAACTTTCTTTTTTAATTCACGAACTTCACTTTCATTATAAACTTCTAATAGATCACAAATTTGTTCTTTATCATTTGTTTTTGTTTCCCATAAACGAACACCAGCTAAAACATAACTACCAACTATTAATGTATTATCTCTTTTTGATCTTCCTCGAAATTTATTACGAATAACACAAGGACGTTCAACACCATCGATACATAAAATTAAACATCGACCATTTCCGTATAATTTTTTTACACAAGCATATATTTCACCTTCTTCATTATCGTCTTTTAAACGTAATTTACGCGAATTATGATTTGATGAAATAAATTTTCTTCCAAGTTTTTTATTGCGATTACCACCAAAGTTTTTAACCATAATTATTATTAATATGATAATATAATAATAGTTTATATTTCAATTTTTAAATAAAATAAAACTATAAACAAAAATATATAATAAATTTGGGTATTTTCTACATAAATTAAAAAAATAAAATTCAAGAAAATATATTGTTAACAATTTCTCTGAAATCTATTTTACATTTATGTTTAATATATTTATATCAATTATATTTATTGAATTTGTTGTTTTTTATCTTTATCATATACCCTTTCAATCAAGAGAGAAAAACTATAGTCTGAATTATTTAAATTAATAAGATTACCTCGTTCATCAAATAATCTAATTCGAAAACGATTTATATTTACAGGTCCAAAATATTCTCTTTTATTAGTACCAAAACTTATACCACGACTACTAATTAATGAACCTAATAAACGTCCAGTATCTACAGGTATCATTGCAAAAATATCAGGAATAGCAGCAGGAATATTTCTACTTGATTGTTTACGAAGTTCATTAACAGTATCTAAAATTTGTTCATTAGTTGCATACAATCTGGCTAGTGATTTTTTACGTGGATTTATAGGTATTTGTAAATTTCCCAAATCAGTTGGATTACATTCAAGTAAATTCTTAACATTAACAGTATTATTTGTACCGTCACTTGCTGTTGTCACATTTTGATTTAAACGGTTTTGATTGTAATCATCAATAGATAAAATAACGTATTTTGGTTGTTGTATATCAATAATACCTTCACTTGTTATACTATTATATGTTGTATCTAAATAATAACTAGTAACCTCAGTATCAATTGGACCTTCACCTTGTTGTTCTATTAAATAATAACCTAAACCAAGAGGATTGTTTTTAAAAAATTTTCGAAAACCTAAAAAGTAACCTAAATTAAAATTGACTTTTGATTGTCCTGATACTACTTCAAGATCAAAAAATTTTAAATATTTAAAAATATTTTTAATACGAACATTTGTTTTACCATTATTTGGATTAAATGTAAATATAATAAGTTCATTAAAATCACTAATATTTGGAAACGAGTTTTTAAAATCATTTGAATTAGAGAAATAAGAAATTATTTTACTATTAATTTCACTAATTAATGATTCAGCACTAGTATATAATCCTTCATCAATCTTTATTGTATGAAAATTATTGGAAGTATCAGTAACGTAAAAAATATTGGTACCATTCATATCATCAATATTGTATATACTGTAAATAAATTGATAAAAATCTAATTTTAATGATGTAACATTTACCAATGGTTCAGTAAGATCAATATGAAAATCATTTACAGAACTTCCAAGAGGTCTAAATTGACTATCAAAAATAAGAGCGCGTTTTAATGTAGCTTTAGTTAAAGCATTTAAATCATTCATATTTTCAATCTTATTATAATTATTAATAAATCGAAAATTAGATGATTTACTAGAATCTTGTTCAAAAACAGGTATTTCGTTTTTATTGAAACCGAGCATGTACATATTTTTATTATCTTCTTCATCATATGTTGAACCAACAACATTTAATTCAATATTTTCATCAATTTTTGATATATTTTTAATACTATTTTCAGGTGATAATTCTTGATAATTTATATATTCTGTTTCATTGTCACGTTCATTTTCGTAATTTTCATTTGCAATATTTTGTTCGATTTGTTCAGTTGATAATAAAACAGGGGGTTTTTTATTATCACTTTTATTTTCAATATTTATATTTGTTAGTTCTTGTTGTTGTTGTGATAATAATATCCTTTCACTATGAGTTGCATTATTCCATTTTTCAATAAATTCTTTATTAGAATCATTTTCTTGTACACTAATATTGTTTTCACTTATAAACATATTAAATTTATCTTTCATTTTCAAAAAAAAATTGCTCATTACAGTATTTCCAGATTCATCATAATTATCAATATATTCATCAATCACATTTAAAGCTTCAAAAAAATCACCATTTTCAATATTAATAATATCAAATAAATCATCAATTGAATAATTTTCAATATTTAATTCTTTTAAATTACTCATAATATTTATATATATTCTCTCTCTATATTTTTATAATTTAATAAATTGTATTATTTTTTTTTATAAAATTGGGATACTGATTTGGTTTTGAATGTTAAATGATAATTTTCATTATGATATAAAAATATAAATAAATTAAAATTATAAAAGAATGGAAGGTCCAATATCTCCTCTTGATGGAAGATATATGAAAAAAACAGAAGAATTAAAAAAATATTTTAATGAAGCAGCATTTTTTAAATATAGATATTTGGTTGAAATTAAGTATTTTCTAAAATTAATTGATATATTACCAGAATTAAATGAATTACGAATAAAAAAAGGACATATTGAAGATAAATTATATGAAGTATATAATAATTTTAATGATTGTAGTTACCAAGAAATAAAAAAAATAGAAAATATTACAAACCATGATGTAAAAGCCGTTGAATATTATATAAGTAATATATTTCAATATATTGGTATAAAATCATATACACCATTTATTCATTTTGGACTTACATCACAAGATATTAATACAACCGCAAATATATTTTGTTTTAAAAAAGGTATTATGAAATGTATAATTCCGTGTCTTAAAATAATGGTTTATGAACTTGACAAATTATCTTATAATATGAGAAACAATGTAATGCTTTCTTTTACACATGGACAACCGGCAGTTCCAACAACTATGGGAAAAGAATTTTCAGTATTTTTAAATAGGTTGAAAGGACAAATAGCGGAATTGCAAAACTGTAATTTTACAACAAAATTTGGAGGAGCTGTTGGGAATTTTAATGCTCATAAATTTGTTTATCCAAATATAAATTGGGAAGATTTTGGAGATAAATTTGTGAAAGAAGATTTTGATTTAAAACGAGAACAATTTACTACACAAATAAGTAATTATGATAACTTGTGTAATATATTCAATCTTTTAAAGATAATAAATAATATTGTGAATGATATGAATATTGACTGTTGGTTGTATATTTCAAAGGGTTATTTAAAACAAAAGATTATTGATAAAGAAGTAGGTTCATCAACAATGCCTCATAAGGTAAACCCTATAAATTTTGAAAATAGTGAAGGTAATATTTGTATTGCAAACGCTCTTATTGATGGGATTACAGGAAAACTCAATGTTTCACGTTTACAACGAGATCTTACAGACAGTACTATATTACGAAATATGGGAGTTGTGTTAGGGTATTGTTTATTGGCATATAAATCTACAATACAAGGGTTGGGTAGAATTGAAGTTGATAATGATGTTATTTTTTCTGATTTAAATAAGAATAAAGTAGTTTTGACAGAAGGAATACAGACAGTAATGCGAAAACATGGAATAGATGATGCGTACGAAAAGATGAAAGAAATTTCACGTGGAGAAAACAATTTTGATCTTGAGCAAGTAATTAATTCTTTAGATGCTAATGTTAAAAACGATTTAGATGGGCTTAATTTTAATAATTATATAGGATATGGTAATGTAAAAATACCATAATATTTATATATATTCTCTCTCTCTCTCTATATTTTTATAATTTACATTAATAAATGATATTGAAATATTTAACAATATCATTTATAAGAATTTAAGTTTTATTTTTAATTTTTCAGAGAAGTTATTGGAAGAGAGAAATTTGTGTTTTTAATATGTTCATTATGAATAATGTGAATGATTTCTTCAGGAATTAATAATTTATTTTCTACAAGTTTAATAGCACATTTATCTATAATATCTTTAGAACTCAAAATTAAATGACATGCACTTTGATAAGCTGATTCAATTAATCTTTCTATATCTCTATCAATAAATTCTTTGGAAGTTTCACTATTATAAGCATAAATTGTTTTTTTACCCATACCATATTTACATATCATTTCTTCTGCTAATTTGTATGCTCTTTCTAGATCATTTGAAGCACCACTAGTAATACTATTACCGAAAAATATTTCTTCAGCTATTCTACCTCCTAATAGAACTGTTAGTCGTTCCATTAATCTTTCTTTAGTAAATATCAAACTATCTACTTCAGGATGTTCAAAAATAGTATAACCAGGACTGCTAGGAGACCATAAGTTTAAGCAAACTTTAACTAACTTAGGATGATTAGGTGACATTAAACCAATCAAAGCATGACCCATTTCATGAATAGAAATTCTATATATCATATCATCACTAAAAGCATTTTCAATAGGTTGATATCCACCATAAACACGACCTAATATTGTTTCCAAATCTTTTGAATTCATTTCTTCACGGTCTTCTCTCAAAGCTAATAACATTGCTTCATTAAGTAAATTTTCTATTTGAGCACCTGAAAGTCCATTAGACATTTCAATTAAATTAGTCATTTCAACATTTTTATTAACAGGTTTGCCTTCTATGTGTATATTTAAAATAGCTTCACGTGTTTTAGCATCAGGATTTCCAATATATATTTTTTTATCAATTCTTCCTGGTCTCATCAATGCTGGATCCAATAAATCAACTCTATTTGTAGCACCGACGACAAATATACCAGAAGAATTTTTATAACCATCTAAAGCTACAAGTAATTCATTTAATGTTTGATCTCTTTCTGTATTTGCGTCAACATTTCCAAGTGAACGACTTCTACCAAGAGCATCAACTTCGTCAATAAATATAACACAAGGAGTATTTTTTCTGGCAAGTTCAAATAATTCTCTTATACGACTAGCGCCAACACCAACATATTTTTCTTGAAATTGACTACCTGAAACAGCAATAAAAGAAGAATTTACTTCACCACTAAAAGCTCTAGCTAATAATGTTTTACCATTACCAGGAGGACCTTCTAAAATTAAACCTTTTGGTACACGTACATTAAATTTAGCATATTTTTCAAAATTTTTCAACATATCAACACTTTGCATCATTTCAGCTTTAACATTATCATAACCACCAACTTGGTCAAAATTATATGGTAAGTTTTGAATTACTTCAAAATTTTCACTTTCGGTTTTTTTTTCATTATTATCGTTAGGTCTTAAAAAAACACGTATTCCAGGAGGCATATTAGCTTGCATTTGTTTTTTCAATGTTTCTTCGAAATATCTTCTGGTTTCATCGTCAACATTATCGTAATCACTTTCATTGAGACCGTTTACTCTGCTATGAGGTGTTGTATTATTAAGATTTTTTTCAAATATATCATATTCATCTAGATTTTTGTCATCATCTAAAATTAATATTGTAGCATTATTATCTTTAGTTCTTTCTCTTAGTTTTTTTTGTATTTTTTTTAAAAGTAAATGTTGTCTGTAAATATTGCCATGTTTGGTAGCATTTTCAAATTTTTCAAATAAATCTTCAGGTTCAATATCATTAATATCAGGATATGTTATATTTCTATACATTTCATTAGGTAATCCAGTATTATTAGATTTAAGTGTAATTTTGAAAGGAATAAAAACTCTTGACATATTGTTTGAAGGTTCATATAAATTCATTTTCAAAATAGTTCTAATAGGTAGTTTAATATTATTACTAATAAAACTATTACCAGTTAGTAAAAAAGACAAAAAAATTATTATATTACTTAATAACATATAGTATAAAATATCCACATTTTTCTAAATTAAATATTACGAATTACATACATCATTTTTGGATTCAACTTCAAGTTCAATATTGTCTTTTTTAAATAATGATTTAATAAACGCAGTTAATGTAATTGAATCATATTCTGCATTATTCCTGAATATACAATGTAAAATATCAGGTACATTTTGAATACCGTGTCCGCGTTTCAAATGAGATTTTGTATAAAATATTTTAGATTCAATTAAAGACAAATATCTTAAATCTTTTTCATTTAAATCTTCACGTGTAATTCTTTTTTTACCTTCGTAAGAATATCGATTGTAATTGACATCTTTATAAATTTTATGTTTTCTTATTAATGTTAATCCATTAACAATACCTATGCCCATAATTTGATTAGTAGAATTATTCATTTCAATAACATATATTTTTTTAGATGGGGCAATACTTTCTTTTATTCTAACTGGACAATTATATACGCAGCCTTCAATTGTATTATTATATTTTGAAAAAGTTTCATAAGTTTCATTATTAAATCTTGTTACAGCAATATTCATATTTTTATTTATATTCAAATATGACTATTAAAACTAGTCAATTTTTTTTTAAAAACCCACATATTTTTTTTTAATAAAATTATTAACATAGTTTTCTTCTAATTCATTTAATTCAAAAAAATTACACACACTTTTGTTTGTAATATTTGATGGAAAATCTGCAATTAAATGTATTTGTGGAATATATTCAAAAATATATTTTTCTAGATATTTCATGCGATAAGTAGTTGTTGAAAATAAAAATATAGCTAATTTTGTAGTTAAAAAAAGTTTATATTGATTGTAGTAATAATCATTGTTTTCATTTAATTTAATAACGTAAGAATCTCGATTACTTATTCCATAATAGCCATTAATATCAAAAAAAGGAAAACCATACATTTTATGAGCAAGGACTAATTTTTTTTCATTGTAATAAGGACAAGGTTTATTACTGTATTTGATAACTAAATTAGCATTATTATTTTTATCTAAAACGCAACTATGAATATTAGTAAATTTTGTTTGACATATATTTTCTTCAGGTGTGTTATATAATATTACATGTTTAGATGGTAAATTAGTTTTATGTGTAATACGTGATAAAGGTGGTATATTTTTATCTTTTATATAAAAAAACAATTTCATAATAATAGTACAACCATTAACAGGTATACATAATGGTTTAATTAATGAGAATTTTTGATAATTATTATATACATAATCATATAAATAAAATTCTTGTTTTTTATTTTCAAAATTTTCTTTTTGTAAACATACAATACATGTTGGTGTTTGAGCTTCGTTATTAAATATTTTATTTGTTTGTGTATTATTGAAATTTTTAATTGACAATATTTTACAATTGTTAGTAATAAATTCATACATTTTTGCTTTGTCGGGTTTTAACCATATATTTGGAATAATATATAATATATATCCTTTTTGATTAAGTAAAGAATATGATTTAATAACAAAATGATGCCATAACGTGTTACCATCATTAATTTTATCCTTATTATTATTGGTTGGAACTTTTTTTACACTAATTGAATGATATGGAGGATTTCCAATAATAATATCAAAAAAATGTAATTTATCATAACTTAAATAATCAGCGTGAATAATATTTGCTTCATTGCCAAAAATATTACGTAAATTAGAAATATTATTTTCATTTATTTCAACCATAGTAATCATATTAATAACATGATTAGTTCTTGTTTCTTCATTATCAATAATATGTTTTAATTTTTCCATCAAGTAATAGTAAATAACAATAGAAAAATTGCCACTTCCTGCACCTGTATCTAACCATTTTAAATAAGGATTGCTCCAACATTCGTAAGGTAATTGTTGTAATATTTCTTCAATAAAATTTATAGGTGTAAATACTTCACCATATGTTTCTTTATAGAGTGATTTTGTTAAAATAGTATTATTGTTTAAAAAATCATATAATGTTTTATATTTTTTACATAACATAAATAAAAAATATATTTAATTTATTTATTTTATACAAAATGCTAATTATTTATTAATTACTAGAAACTACATTATTTTCTTGTGGTTTAGGTTTGAAAAAATTAATAGCTTCAGCTAATTTTGCTGTTTCATCAATATTATAAGCATTACGTCTATGAGCAATTTGAGTAAAAGCAATAATAATATTTAGTGCCATGTTTTCATTATCAATTACAACGTCAGTAATTGCGATTTCTTTTACATTTTCATTAGGTGTAGTTGTTTGTGTTTCATTTGTAACAGGAGTTGTTGTTGGTGCAGGTGGTAGTTCTTCTACTTGAGATGGTAGTTCTTCTACTTGAGAAGGGAGTTCTTCTACTTGAGTTTCCATTTTTATAAATAATAAATTATTTTATTTTTAAGTAATATTAATAAATAAACTTTATTTATCTATTAATATAATATATATGGCATTTAATCTTGATATTAGTAAATATTCAGAAAGTGATTTGAAAAGTTTATTTAATGTTCAAAATGAATCTTTTTCAAATTCTATGTCAATACATGAAGTATTAGAACATAGATATAATATGCTTGTAAATACTCTAGAAAACAGTATGAAACCTGAAATTGATAAACAATCTACAAAATTATTTTTATCGGCAGCAAAAGAAAAATTAAAAGGATTAGTAACAATCCCTTTATTTAATGAATTAAAAAAAACAAATGAAAATACAAACATGGTACCATTTAAGTTAGACGGAAAAAATCAAGATTACAATAAGAAAACAGTAACACGAATAATAAGTGTTGATACAAGATTCAAAGACAGTGATAATACAAATGACACAAATAATTTTCAAATAACATTTCCTGAAAAAATTAATAAAATAGAAAAAATGGAATTGATTGAATTCAGTGGACCAACATGTGTACGTATAATAAGCAGTCATTTAAATAATAATCATTTTGCTATAACAATTAATTATAGTGATAGTACTTCAGCAACTGAAGTTGTTAAAATACAAGATGTTTATCATATTGAACGTAATATTATTACAAACGAAACTATAGAAACATTTATAACAAATTTAAATCAACAAATAACAAATATTGGAGGTGATTTTGCAAAGGGAACATTTAAATTAGATCATGAAATTTCCACTTATACTAATAATCCAATTATTAGTGATAGAACATTATCATTTATCTTCAATACTATTGGAACAAGCAAAACAGTAAGTAATGTACAATTGAATTTTACATTGGATGAAAATGGTATTAATGATAATACATCTATTATAAAAAAATTAGGTTATTTCTTAGGTTTTCGAAGTGGATTGATAACATTGACTCAAAGACAAAATCCAACAACAGATTTAATAGCAACAGCAACATCAGTTATAGATTTAAATAGTTTTAAATATGCATATTTAGTTGTAGATGATTTTCATAATAATTCGGAAAGTACAATTATAGCATCAGATCTTAAAAATATATCTGCAGTTTCAACTAGTTTATTACATGGTGGAAACATATTAGGTAAAATTATATATAGAAACGAGCTAAATTATAACTTAAATAATCGTGTAATAACGTCAGGGCGTAATTATAATGGACAAATAGACGTTCAAAAATTAAAAATTAGTTTAATAAATGAATATGGAGATTTATTAGATACAAAAAATTTAGAATGGTCATTTACTTTAAGAGTTACATGTTCTTACAAGTAAATAAATAATTATTCATTTTCTAATATATTAGTACCAAATAATTTATATGTAACTTTATCATCATTGGTATTACCACTCTTGTCTTTTTGATATCGAAATTTAATTATATCATTAGCAACAACTTCAATAATTTCATTAGGTCCAAATACAGCTTCACCAGAACCTCCAAAAATGCTTGTGTTATTTAAATATACATTACCAAAATCGAACGAGCCTTCACTACTTACTATAAAATCAACATTTAGAAAACCAGATTTTAAAACCTTAAATTCAATAATAGCCTCTCCAAAATTTACACCTTGAATTAGACTTTCACCAATATATGGATCATCTGGTGTTCCATTTCCATTTATAGAGAAATTAGTATTTGAAACAATACTAAAACTAAGACTACTCACAACAACAACACATTCATTTGGTTTATATAGTAAATCAGATTTTATATTTAAATTATGTCTATGATATGAATTATGTTTAACACCGACACCAACATCGTTTATTTTTTTGTTACAAGTTTTTTCATGATTTAAATATTGTGATTGTGATTTTGGTTCGTTAAATAAAACAGTAGAAACATCACATAATGTTACTTTTCTTGCTAATGGATTTGAATAACTAACTTTAATAGTTTCAGTACAAAGGCTGATATCGCATGTAGATAAAGCATTTGTTGAATGATGTTTATATAAATAGTTATCATAATCATGCTTTTTTCGTAAATAATCACTAGATGATTGCATATTTCTATACATTTTAATTATATTTTATTTTAACAGTGTTATTTATTTAATATTATAAATAATAATAAATAAATATTAGTCTACTTCTTCAATCTTAGGTTCCCATTCAGGTTCACTATTTTCAGCAGGTTGATCATCATTATTTGTATTGGAGCTATTTATTTTATTAATATATGGTCCTAGAAAATGCTGCAAATCTTGTTGTTTTTCATCATATTCATCTTTATTAGCATTTTGATTTTCATCCATCCATTGTGTTATTTCACTAAGTTTATTTTTAATAGTTTCTTTATCGTTATCATCCAAATTATTATTATCTTGATATGTCTTACATTGATAAATATAAGAATCTAGATTGTTTTTACTTTCAATTTTTTCTTTGATTTTCATATCATCTTCTTTAAAACGTTCAGCATCAGCAACCATTTTATCAATGTCATCTTGACTTAGTCGTCCTTTATCATTTGTAACAGTAATCTTCTCTGTTTTACCGGATGATTTTTCAGTAGCGCTTACATTTAATATACCATTAGCATCAATATCATAAGTAACTTCTATTTGAGGCATACCTCTAGGCATTGGTGGAAGTGATGTTAAATTGAATTCACCTAGTTTATTATTATGCATTGTCATTTGGCGTTCACCTTCAAAAACTTGAATTGTACAAGCAGGTTGATTATCAGTATATGTACTAAATGTTTGAGATTTTTTACATGGTACTGTTGTATTTCGTGGTACTAATGTTGTCATAACACCACCAGCAGTTTCAATACCAAGAGAAAGAGGTATAACATCTAGTAAAAGCAATTCATTAACTTTATCGTCTTTAACACCTCCCAAAATAGCAGCTTGAACTGCAGCACCATAGGCAACAGCTTCATCAGGATTAATGTTTTTACATAATTGCTTACCATTAAAAAAACTACTCAATTGATCTTGAATTTTTGGAATACGTGTTGAACCACCAACTAATACAATATCATTAATCGCACTTTTTGAAACTTTAGCATCACCTAATACTTTTTCAACAGGTTCAAAAGTTTTTCTAAAAAGATCGCTACACATATCTTCAAAACGCGCACGAGTAATACTGGCATTATAGTCGATACCTTCAAATAATGAGTCAATTTCTACAGTAGCTACGGTAGATGATGATAACGTACGTTTAGCGCTTTCACAAGCACTTTGTAATCTTCTCATTGATCGCTTACTATTACTTGGATCTAATTTATGTTTACGTTTAAAATCACTCAAAAAATGTTCAACAAGACGCCTATCAAAATCTTCACCACCTAAATGTGTATCACCAGCTGTAGATTTTACTTCGAAAATACCATCGTCAATAGAAAGAAGAGTAACATCAAATGTACCACCACCCAAATCATAAATAAGCACAAGACGTTCACCTTTACCTCTTTCTTTTTCTAATCCATAAGCAATAGCAGCAGCAGTTGGTTCGTTAATAATACGTAGCACATTAAGACCTGCAATAACACCGGCATCTTTTGTAGCTTGTCTTTGTGAATCGTTAAAATAAGCAGGAACAGTAATAACAGCATCTCTTACGTCAGTGCCCAAATAAGATTCTGCTACTTCTTTCATTTTTATCAAAACCATAGAAGAAATTTCTTCAGGTTGGAAAGTTTTTAGTTCATTTTTATAGGTAACTTTAATGACAGGTTTACCATTTTTATCGGCAATTACATTATATGGAAAATGTTTAATATCGTTTTGTACAGTTTGATCATTAAAACTACGTCCAATTAAACGTTTTGCATCAAAGACGGTATTTTCTGGATTTTGAGCTGATTGTGATTTTGCAGCATTTCCAATTAAACGTTCTTGATCATTAAATGCAACCCAAGAAGGAGTTGTTCTGTTTCCTTGATCGTTAGCAATAATTTCGACATTATTATTTTGCCATACAGCAACACAACTATAAGTTGTTCCCAAATCGATTCCAATACAATTATTAGTCATATATAAAGCAAAAGTAAAATATCTTTATATAATTTTAAAAAATATTTTAACATGTTAATTAATCCAAACACGATAAATCAAATTTATATTTTTTTGGATTTGGTGCGAACTGTTCGTAATATAATACACCGTTACATTCATTTAATTCTAAACATTTCCAACTAGAATTTTTAATAATTTCATTATGGCGAATACCAGGAGTTATATTATATGGAATGCCAAAACATTTTTGCACTCTTTCTTTTAATAATCTAATGAGTCTACAATAGTGTTTTTCATTTATACAAATATCATCAATATATAAATTACATTTTTCACATTTAGCATTAGGCATAATAATATATACAATATTATTTTATATTTTATAACAAAATAATGAAATTAATATAAAAACACCACAATATAAATTGTATAATGCTTGAAGTTAATAATGAGCAAGATTTTTTGGAGAAATGTTTAAGTGACGATGAATATTTATTTAATAATGTTAGTCAAATTAAAAATATTTTGAAATTAGAAAATGAGTTTACAATTGTAGATAAAATAATACCAAAATTATTGAATATTTACACATTTAAAAATAAAAAATTATTATTTAATGATACATTTGTAGCATTAAAATCAATAGTATATTTTATAAATCCTTGGTATACTCCATATGTTTCTTCTATTTTGACTTCGATTATAAAAAAATCGATGAGAAGTCAAAAAGAATTTTCATATATGGTTTTATATGAATTGGTTAATAAAAATAAAAATGAAATTAGAATTTGTATGCCAGAATTAATTCCAATGGTTTCATCAGATGTAAATGAAATTGACAAAAATATTAAAGAAAAAGCATCACATATTTTAGAGTTGTTATTAAGATGTAGTGGAAATGTTGATTTAGATGCTTTTGCACCAGCTGTATTGAAAGGAATAAAAAATAATGATAAAATTTATGAATCAATTGAATCATTAGCTAGTTGTGTATTTGTACAAAATGTAGAAGCACC
>MDTG01360890.1_pt1 | contig 17159 bp, 17 predicted proteins | sample 811421 | NCBI WGS metagenome assembly MDTG01 (sample SAMN05326645, study PRJNA326480) | marine metagenome | isolation source: seawater | place: Pacific Ocean: South East | collected 2011
ATTTGCGTCGTCGCGGAAAACACCAAGCTCAACAATTTACCATCGAACCTGAAAAGGAAAAAAATGGAGAACAAGAAGAAATATGTGATATGTGTAGTGCTTAATTTCAATAAAATTGAACCTCTTTTTTGTGTTGTATTCAATATACAAAACAAAATCTTGAAATATGCAACTTAACAACTTTTACGAACACGCTCTTTGGAACGAATGGACTCAATTGAAAAGAGATTTTCAAAAACGGAGTATTCGTCAATTCTATTATCCACAACATATGGATACATATTACCAACTTGAAGCAAAATTGGTAATTATGCAAAGACAACAGATAAGTAACGCAAAACAACATTATCACCAATTGGGTGATTTGCGTTTGACACAAGATCAACAGAAAATTTGGTATGAAGAAAATAAAAAAATAGAAGAACACCATAGAACTCTTTCACAACATAACAAAGACGGAATGTTAAAAGAGTTCTTTGAAATATTAAACGAACTTGAAGACAAGCGAATGCAAATTATGGTGGAAATTCGCACTCCCTATATGGAAGAGATAAACAGACAAGAAGCTGCCGAGGCATTGATTCTCATGCAAAAGCAAGAAATGGCAAACGAAAAGCGAAGACTCACAAACGAGAAGAAAAAACGTGCTCGCGAGGATGCGAATGAAAATATACCACGTGTGAGACGTTCATCTCGTGTCCGCAGTAAAACATCGGATGATCCAAGGGCAAAATGGTACCGCGGTACCTTTTACACAACTAATATTTAAATTAAACAATATTAAGTAAAATTACCAAATAAGGATGGAAATATTAGAAACAATTTAATTTATAATGTAATTTAATTAATCTTTTTTATACAATATAAAAATAATTTATGTTATTTTTAATATATGTCAGCATTTAAGTTAAGCGTTGATGAATTGTGTGAATTTGTAAAAAATGACTTCCAATTTAACGATAATGAATCACTAGAATATATTGATTCGTATATACCAAAAATCTTTGAAATTTTTTCCATGAAAAATAAAAAACCTTATTATAACGATGCTATTGATTTTTGTAAAAAAATTATTGATTTTGTAAATCCCTGGTTTACTCCTAATATTTCAAATTGTCTATGTTCTATCATTGAAAAATCAATGAAAATTGAAAAAGAATATGGATTTCTTTTATTCGATTATTTAATAGAAAAAAATCCTTCTGAAATCCGTATTACTATGCCTACATTAGTTCCTTTTATTTCTTCTTATATTAATGATATTTCACCTAATATTAAAACAAATTCTTATAATGCGTTAAATAAATTATTAAAATGTAGTAAAAATATGGATTTGGATACTTTCATTCCCATTGTATTAACCGGAATAAAAGACCATAATACAACTTATGATGCTGTGGAAGGATTAGCCAGTTGCGTATTTGTACAAAATGTAGAAGCGCCCGCATTAGCAGTTACTATGCCTATTATTTTACGTGGTTTAAGTGATAAAAAAACTGCAACCCGTCGTCTAACTTGCGTTATTATTGACAATATGTGTAAATTAATTGAACACCCAAAAGAAATTTTACCTTATTATGGTAATTTAAAAATTGCATTAGAGCGTTGTGATGACACAATGAGTGATCCAGAGGCACGTAAAGTTAGTTCTCGTGCATTAAATACATTAAAAGATTCTTGTGCCAACAATGAAAATGCGATTTTTCATAAATTGCCAAATGAATTTGAAGAACTTATTCAAAAAGAAGCATTAGAAAAAAATATTACAATAAATCAAAATTCTTTAAAAATTGTCTCTATTTTAACAACCAATCTATGTAATAGTCATTGTTTTATTAATGTAGATTGGAAACAAATATATTGTAAATTTCAACCATTACAACCTATTATGGAATCTATTTTTCAATACGCAAAAACAAGTTTTATTGTAAAGGAGAATTTTTTTGAAGATACAGAAGAAGGTAAAGATTTATACAAAGGAGAGTTTTCATTGGCATATGGTGCTTTAACATTATTGAATAATACTCATTTACATTTAAAACAAAACCGATTTTATGGATTATTGGGTCCTAACAATTGTGGTAAAACCACTTTGATGCGCGCAATTGCAAATGAACAAGTGGAGGGATTTCCCAAAAAAGATGAGTTGCGAACTATTTTCGTAGAGCACGAAATACAAGAAATAGAAGTTGGAGAAGATGAAAAGGGTTTTCCTATTTTAAATATTGATCTATGTGGTGTAGATTGGGTTGTACATTGCTGTAATGTGGTTTATAGTATGCAACCTCCAGTAACCCCGGACCAGGTAGAAAAAGTCATGGAAGATATAGGTTTCGGTTATGCGAAAAAAGACATTGGTAAGGATCGTGCTGCTGATATGGGAATGGGTATTACTACTTATTCAGGTGGTTGGAAAGTAAAAATGCAACTTTGTGCAGCAACATTGATGGATGCCGATATTCTTATGCTTGATGAACCTACTGGTCATTTAGATGTTACTAATATCGCATGGATTAAAAATTGGTTAAAGCAATTTATGGATAATGGCGGATCCATTATTGCTACTTCTCATGATTCTGGATTTTTAAATGAAATGACTACACATTTGATTGATTTTCAAAGTCGAAAATTACGTATGTTTACAGGAACAAGAGGGAATGTATTAGAAGAATTTGTAAATAAATTTCCTGAAAAAAAGGGATATTTTGAATTAAAAAATGATGTAGTAAAATTCAAATTTCCTGAACCGGGAACATTAGAGGGTGTTAAAAGTATGTCAAAGACATTATTAAAAATGAATAATATTACCTTTCAATACCCAACTCGTGATACTCCAACTATTTTTGATATTAATTTAGAATGTTCTCGTATTTCTCGTGTCGGTGTTATTGGAGCAAATGGTGCGGGTAAGTCCACTGCTATCAAAATTTTAATTGGTGAATTAAAAACAGAACAAGGAACTGTTACAAAACACCCTGATTTACGTATGGCTTATATTGCACAACACGCTTTTCATCATTTAGAAAAACATTTACATAAGACGCCAACTCAATATATTATGTGGCGTTTTGCTGGTAATGAAGATAAAGAGGGATTAGACAATATTAATAAAGGAGAAGTAAATGAAGATGATATACAAAAATATTATTTAATATCAAGTGACCTAGGTTTTGAATTACGACCATGTGAAACACCCTCTGAAGAAAAAAAAGCAGTTCAACCCGATTCGATTATTGCACGACGTGAAAATCGTAAATTGAAACTTAAAGAATATGAAGTAAAATGGAAAGAAAAGTCTTCTGAAATGACTATGTGGGTACGACGTGATATTTTAATTAAAATGGGTGCTATTAAATTAGTACAACGTCAAGATGAAAAAGAAGCTCTTTCATCTGGTTTAGTTTCAAAAACACTTACTACAAAAGATATTGAAAAACATTTTGCAGATTTTGGAATTGAACCAGAGCAAGCAAATCACACATTGATTAAATCACTATCAGGTGGTCAAAAAGTAAAAGTTGTATTGGCTGCATCATTATGGCAAAACCCTCATTTAGTCATTCTTGATGAACCTACTAACTATTTAGATCGTGATGGACTAGGTGCATTAACAAATGCTATACATGAATTCAATGGAGGTATTGTTATTATTTCACACAACAAAGAATTTACTAATGCAGTTACTAGTGAAAAATGGATCATGGAAAAAGGACGTTTGCGAAAAGAAGGTGAATCAGTTGAAAAGAAATCAGATGAACAAGAACTAATTCAAGAAGATAAAGATACTATTATAGATTCACTAGGAAATGTAGTTAAAATAGAACGAAAAGTGGTCTTGTCAGATAAGGAAAAAAAACGAATGATTAAAAATCTTCAAAAGCAGATTAAAGATGGAAGAAAAAAACACACTCTTTCTGAAAATGAAATATTAGAATTAGAAGATAAATTAGAAGAATTACAAGCAACGGAGTAATAAAATTGATATATTTTTGTTATATTTTTACCTATTCAAACATAACAAAATGAATAAAGAAACCTGTATCTTCTGCTTTGAAGAAATAGAAATATGCAAAAAAATTAGAAAATGGAAGTGTAATCATACATTTCATAAAGAATGTATAGATTTATGGGAAAATAATTGTCCAATATGTAGAAATGATGATTTAATTCTTCCAGAAATTATTTTTCAAATTTCACGGAATCCTAGTTGCCCTATTTGGTTACAAAATATTAGTCAATATTGTCACGTTATAAATGAAAATAATCTACATATTTATTTAAATCAATGGAGAGATACTGATTGTTTTATGCATCATCATGAAATTACATGTATTATGAATGATACTGGATTTAAAAAAAATATTTATGCTATTTGTAAAAATTGCAATAGTTATCAAAAACTATCTGAATAATTACCAAAAAAAAATGTATTTATCATTTTTTTTGTGATCTATATAATGACGTTACATATTATGTTTATTCCTATTTTGAACCGATTTACATGTAGTAAAAATCAATTAGGTCATATAAAAAAATTGTTAAATAAAAGAAATATGAAATGTATTTTTGATTATACAAACGAAAATCAAGAAAAACATAGAACTAATTTTAAAGAAATAATGAATTTAACATCCAATATGTCAAACGAAACAATTGCCGTTAAATTAAGTTCTTTAAAAATTGACAGCAAAGCACATGTTGAAAATTATTTGGACGAAATTATTCGAACTTCTATACGTAATAATAATAAAATATTAATTGATGCGGAAAATTATAGCATTCAAGACGAAATTAATGTTATTTCTGATAAATTTATGGAAATTTACAATAAAGATGCTTTACATATTTTTAAAACATATCAGTTGTATAGGACTGATTATTTAGATATATTACGATATGATTTAGAAAAAAGTAGAAATCATAATATTGGTTTTAAAATAGTTCGCGGTGCATATTTTAACGAAGACAAAAAACACAATATACTATTTAATCATATTGAAAAAACTCATGAAAATTATAACAACGCAATTAAATTATTTGTAAATTACCATCAATTAAATGATAAATTATTATGTGCAACACATAATGAAAGAAGTATTCAAATTGCCACTAAATTTATTGAAAAATTCAAATTAAATAATATTGAATTTGCACAACTAATGGGAATGAGTGATAAACTATCACACAAATTATCAGATAAACATATTGTTTATAAATATATTCCTTATGGTGATTTTAAAGATGTTTTACCTTATTTAGTTCGAAGATTATATGAAAATTACCCCATGATTATGAATATATTTAAATAATTAATTATTTCTGTAAAATTAAAAATAACTTTTTAATTTATAATGTATATTTCAGCAAAATTACTTGAATCTAATGGAATTGTAACATTTTCCACATCAAAAAAACACGAATCTACTCCTTTCTATGAAAAACCTTATGAAAACCCACTGCTAACATATTGTCCAACTTCATTAGATGTAAAAGTAAGTGATTTAATTCAAAATTCTAATAGTTTAACTAATGAAGTACTGGATAATGTTACTGCTGCTATTCAATCTACAAAAAATAGCGCAATTAATAGACAAATACTACAACAAGACCCAGTTTTTTTTCCTTCTCATCTTGAAAATATTATTAATAATGAAACATCCTATGAAGATTGGGTAGCAACATCTTTTGATCTTGGACTAATTAACGATTGGACTAAAAAAAGATATTTTGGTAAAGGTGATATAGAACCTGGACATCAGAAACAGTTTATTTTTAATTCAACGGAACAATGTGTTAACTTACTACCACAATCAAATCAAATATTATTACAATATGATTTAATGAAAGAAGAAAATTCATTGATTGTATGTGCTAAATACTTAACTGTAATTGGAGCAATTATTAGTGACCCCGTCAATTCTACTATTGCTACAATTAAAGATATTGGATATTTATTTGAAAGATCTTCAACAAATGATGATCGATATTTTATAGTTATTGACCCAAATTCTATATCAAAAGAAAATAGATATTATGGTACCTTAACAATTTCACTGTCAATAAATGAAGAAGATTTTAAAATGTCTATTATTGCAGGTTCTGATGGAGTTGCTGAAAATCGTATCAATAATATCACAGAAACACATTTACAAAAAGAACCTTACTCAAATTATGCCAGTTATCAATGTAATAATGATTTATTCAAATTTCATAATTTTGTTCCCAAAAGTGTTTCTGTTCCACTAGAAGGTTCAAAAATGATTAAAACTTCTAATAATTTTCAAATGGTATCTGGTTGCTGGGCAAATGTAACTCCTACTGTTACAAAAAGTATTGTTGAAAATATTAAAGAAATACATGAAAATTTAAATATATTTGGATACATAGATATTCATCAATATGTATTAAATGGATTTGAATATGTAGAGGATAATACTATTCCTTTGGGTGGAATATTGATGGGCGATGAGAATGAAAATATATTATATTCAATTGATGGTTTTAAACCAGTGTCTATTGCTGAAGTAGATGAATCAATATCAGTCGAACATCAAGTTACAACCAGTGACAAAAAAACACCAGTATTGCCACAATCAACTAATACAGCATTATATTCTAGAATTAATACTACAACACAAGGGTTACAAAAAGTAACATTACATACTACAAGCACTATGAAAATGCAATCTAATGTTAAACCTCCATGTGATTGTTAAATTATACAAAATATAAAATAAAATACAATATTTTATTTTATAAAATTACATAAAAAAGAAAAAATCTCCTTTATTATCTTTTACTTTTTTATCAATATAACCATTCACTAAAGGACATTTTGAAAAGGTATATACATATAAATTATTATCATATTCATAAGTTGCATTTGTTAATTTTGTACTACATTTAACATCCACAATTTCATCTGCACAATTATTTTCTATTGCTGTTTTACCAAACGACCACCAATCATTGTAAATTTTTTCATTGAATTTTTTAGGTGATATGCCAATTTTTTTTGCTTGCATTAAAGTCAGTTCATTTCCAATTTGTTTAATATATTCTACATAACTCTCTATCTTTGCCTTTTCATTTATAATCCCATAACTCATTTGGTGTTGCATTAATGTTGCTAAAGGCAGAATATTACGTTTTTTACATGATTGTAAAATAACGAATCCCATACTAATTGCTTTCTGTGCAATACATGATAAATTATATTTTTGAATTTCATTCACAATTTTATTTCCTGCATCAACCGATCCTCCATTTGTGTCTAAATAAACATATAAATTTTTCTTCTTAGGTTTTTGATTTAATTCATAAATAAATTGTGTGGCTAACTTTTCATTTATTTCACCTCTAATTAAAAGCGTATTATTTGTATCAAGAAAAATTTCCTTGCTACCTACAAAGGAAGAAAAAAGAAAAAGTGTTAAAAAAAAAAGATTGTACATATTAATATGAAGAGATTTTATTTGTTTTATTATTATTTTCTATTGCATTGTATCATTATTTTATTTGTTGAATAGAAACCTGTATAAAAAAGAGAACACCAAATCCAAGAATAATACTAACGAATTCATATTTATATTTTTATTCCATAAATAATAACTACTTAGTAAATATAACGCACCATGAATGTAGCGTGTTTCATGCCAGAATACTTTATTAATTTGAATTTCTGAGTTGGAACCTGTAAATCCTTTATAAAAAAATCCTAATCCAATTAATAACAGTAAAAATGGCAACAAAATGTGTAGAAAATTTTCTTTTATATTATCATATACATATCGAATTATAAAGATAAAAGAAAAACGTACTAAAATACATATATACCACAAATAATGAATATCCATATATTGTAAAATTATATTATAAAATAGGCAATTTATCTGTTACAAATGTTGCTTCTCCTACTTTGTTCCATTGTATGACCATTGCAAATATTTCTACACCTGTTTCTATAGCTATTTTTACTGCTTCCTTATATTGTGGATCTATTATTGACGCTTGAAAACAAGAAACGTCACTTCTCTGTATGACAAATCCTAATAAGCAACGCACATTTGATATTTTTTTAATTTTCGTTAATTCTTGGACATGTTTCAATGCCCGCGGACTAATTGGATCATCACGCTTCTTTCTATATCCATCTGGAAAATATGCGACTTTATCGTGAAAGTCTCTATCTTTATAATTTTTATGCTTTCTTTCTTTTGCTGGTAGATCTTCATAATCAGCCAAAGGTACGTTTTTCACTTCCAATATAAAATTGCGTCCGTTTTCATCTATACCTGTAAAATCAAATCTAGAATTTACTAAATATGGTATATTTAATTTTGTTTCTCTTCTATAACCGCGAATATTCTGTAATTTTGACAACATGTTTCGTGTTAAACAAATATCCATTAAGGTTTCTGCCATTTTGGGATGAATACCAACAATGATTTTTTCATCTGGGTGATCTTCGTCTGATACTTCTGATAAATAAAATGTATAATCACATTTTGATTTTTCATTTGCTGGTGTCATGAATATAGTTGAACCAGCATCAGCTAAACCGCCACATCCTAATGCTGGACTATGACCAAGAACTTCTTTATTATTTAAAATAACATCGGCAACATATGGTGTTTTTATATGTTTTGATGGACGTTTTAATACAGTTGCTTCTACTAAATTTTCCAGTTGATATAACATTTTAATGATTCTTTTTCCTAACAAAAAGATAAAAATTACATTCAATTTTATCGTTTTTTTTTGCATTTTCTTAGATTTATCAAAATTCTTTTTTAAAATAAGACATTTATATTTTTGAAATTAACCATCAAATAATATAAAAATTACTAGTGACTATAGTTTATAAAAAAATATTACTATTTCCTCATGTCTAAAATTTCTACTACTATTAATAAAATGAATAAATTCTGTGCGAAAAATTATAATAGTACTCCAAAAGTATTTCATTCGGCTTCCAATATTTATTTATTTGATGAAAATAAAATTCCATATTATGATTTTATTGCTGGATATGGTGCTGTAAATCAAGGTCATTGTCACCCCCATATTTTAAATGAAATGACTAAACAGGCAAAAAAACTAACACTTACAAGTCGTGCATGTTATAATCCCGTGTTAGGCGATTTTAGTGAGAAAATTACATCAATGTTTGGTTTTGATTGTGTTTTACCAACAAATACAGGTTGTGAAGCAGGTGAAACTGCTATAAAAATGTCTAGAGCATGGGGGTACATGAAAAAAGGAATTCCACGAAATAAAGCGCATGTAGTTTTTGCTAATAATAACTTTTGGGGGAGAAGTATAGCAGCAAGTAGTTCTTCGACAGACCCGTCATGTTATGAAAATTATGGTCCTTATACGCCCGAATTTTCTACTATTCCATATAACAATATAGATGCATTGGAAAAAACTCTTTCTGAAAATCCAAATATATGTGCCTTTATGTTTGAACCTATTCAAGGTGAAGCAGGAGTAATTGTACCAGATTCAGACTATCTCAAAAATGTTAGAAGCATATGTTCTAAATATAATGTATTGATGATTGCAGATGAAGTACAAACTGGTGTAGGAAGAACGGGAAAATTATATGAATGTAAAAGACAGGATATCATACCTGATATCTTATGTCTTGGTAAATCACTAGGGGGAGGATTTGTACCCATAAGTGCTGTTCTTAGTAGTCATGATATAATGAATTGTGTAATGCCAGGAACTCATGGTTCTACATTTGGTGGAAATCCACTTGCTTGCGCAGTTTCTATTGCTGCTCTTGATGTTATAAAAGGCGAACAACTTGCTAAAAATGCTGTTAATGTTGGACAACTTTTTCGTGATTCATTCCAATCAAATAAAAATGATATTATTGTTGATGTCCGTGGTAAAGGATTAATGAATGCTATTGAATTTTCGAATTCATCAATAGCAAGTGCTGTATGCAAAAAACTACTAGAAAACAATATCTTTTCAAAAGTAACTCGTGATACGGTTATACGTTTCACACCTCCTCTTACTATTTCTAAATACCAAATGGAAAGTGCGATTGATAAAATTAATACTTCCATAAACGCTATATAAAAAATACAAATATACAGTAATTTTTTCGTTTTCTACATAAATCGATGTAATGGAATTTTTAAATCGAACTTAAATCGCAGTTTTACCAAGCATCTTAGACAAATATATGTATCTACTAATGAATTATGTAGATTTTGTGGTTCTGTGTGAAACAAATGTTGATACAATTCAGATAATTTTGGTGCTTTGTAATATAATTCTCCTTTATCGTTTTTTCTTTCAATCTTACATAAATTACGACTACCATACATAGTACAATAATTTATTTTATCACATTGTTTTTCATATTCCATACTAAATGTATTATTTACATAAAGAGGATCCATTATATTTTTATTTCTTTGTAATTCCAGTTTGATCATCCTACGATCAAAATGTATATTGTGAGCAACAATCATATCACAGTTCATATATTCTGCGCAAAATTCATTCAACACCTCTATTATAGGCGTTCCATTATTACACATTTCGCGTGTAATTCCTGTTAATTCTGTTATTTTTGGAATAATTTCTACAGATCCACTTACCTTCACATAATGATTTACTTCCTTTGTTACACGCCAACCACTTGTTTCGAAAATTACAAAACTTAGCTGAAGTATATAAGGAAGTTGCTCCAACGGAACATCAGTAATATCCTTGGGTAACAACCCTGACGTCTCCACGTCAAACACCATAATACGGGAACGATTCTTTCTTGTACTCATTTTATTGTTTTGATTGCAATAAAACAAACCAATAAAAAACCATCAATTTTATGCGTATTATAGATAAATTTTATTGATAAAACTTTTAAAATTATATAAAATAAAAATATGAATCATATTAGTTTAAACAACTCGATATTTTTTAAATACTTCTTGCAATTTATCATCATTATTTTCTTTTGCTGCCTCAATAGATTCATTATAATAGGAAAATGGAATATCATTTTTCTTATCTTGAACAGATAAGTTTTTAAATTTTTGTTTATAAGTATTAAAATCGCAACTTTCATAATGTTCGACTTCTAAATCTTCTAATTTTATAGATTCACCTTCTTTTGAACTTTGCATTCTATGAGGTCCAAGAGAATGGACATCTGAATCAACTCTTCCTCCACTTTTTCCATTTACATAACTTACACAACCCGATCCTTTTTTTCCACAATCAACAAATTTCTTTGCCGAAAAACAATTATCACTTTTTCCTGGTATTTTATCAAATTTGGCCTCCTTATTTTGCATCCAAAATGTTTGCACATTATCGGGTAATTCTTGGACTTTCTTTAAATCACCTTGTAAAATTTCATCACTATCAATATGAACTAACCATTTTGTTGGTGTATTGTCAGACTTTGCAATTTTAAAAGCTTCATCAACCCATTTGTTTTGACGTGTTTGAATTTCTCCATACTCATTTACTCCATTCGAAGTACCTTTTTGTAACGTAATATCAGTTTGTTTTTCTAAATATTCTTCTAATTCCGGTGTTTCTTCTAAACGAATATAAAAATGACAAACGCCCATATTACGATGTTTATTTAGCCATGTATCAATATTTTTAGGTTTTTTGATCATGGATACAACTCCCACATTTGTTTTAGTAGAAAAGTCCAAGAAAGATTCTTTTGCCAATTCGTTATCTTTCCATACTAAATAACGTGTTATCATGATGTAAAATATAGTACAAATTGCAATCATTGCTAAAATTGTTGCAAAACGGATCCATGGTAAATACAATTTGCTTCTTGATGTTTTCATACTTACTATAATCTGACAAATAATTTATTCTAATAATATATATTAAAATATAATGGATCCTAATGCCTCAACATTTACACCAAGAAGTGAATTAACTCCTATACCAAGTGATAGTGACTCAAAAGTAATAGAAGCAAAAAAGTTAGCTCAAACACAAGCAGAAGCCGCACCAGAAACAGAAACACCAATGACAGAAGAACCAGCAACACAAACACCTACACCAAAAGTAACAGATGTAGTTGGTATGGATTTATCAAAAGATCTTGGAGATTTTAATAAAAATGTAATTGCTTTAATGAGTACTGTTACTGGTGTAGCTACAAAGAGTGATGTTAAAAGTACTTTTAACGCAAAAACAAAACAATATTATGCAGTCAAATTAGAGGGATTAGCATCAGGTGATGTTGATACATTAAATACAAATGCTTCTTCTAATTTTGCAGATGTTTTAAGTGGAAATGTTGATAAAATTTCATCAAAAAGCGGAAAAGTAATTTCAGTAAGTGATGATGAAGGAAAAAAAACAAATGCTAATATTTCTAGATATATTAGACAATCTATTTTCCCAGATGGCACTGTTGGACCAGATAGAAATATTTTAAAAAATATGGAAGGTGATATTCGTAAATTAACAGGTATTTCTGGTTTTAAATTTGCCAACATGAATGTAGGTGCTACACAAATTTTCTTTGGTTATGAAAAAAATGCTGATGGTACCGTTTCTGGTCAAGGTCGTGTTCAATATGTTGCTAGTCAAGCAAAACAAGGTTCTATTGTTCCTGGATCTTTTAAAATTGAAAATAACAACATTGTCTTGAGTAAAGATTTGGGTATGCAGAACAAAACCATTTTGGAAAAACTTCTTGGTGTATCATTAACTAACGAAGATGCATCAAAAGAACCAGTAACTACAGTAGAAGACGAAATTAAAGAATTTACACCTGAAGCAGATACAAGTAATTTGAATCTAGAAGAAACAGGTGATGCACCAGAAGTAACCGGAAATCTAGAAGATCAACAAGAAATTATTGCTGGTGGAAAAAAGAAGACAAAAAAACGCAGAAGAAAAAGTGTAAGATTTAATCTTAAAAAACGCAAAAGTTCCAAAACAGCAAAGAAACATAGAAAGACACACAAAAAGAAATAAATTAAAACATTAACAAAATTATTTTAAGTGATGGAATCATATTATAAACTCCTTATAATATGAATTAATTTTCAGGTTTATTATAGATTAATGAACCAAATTTACTAGAATTATCTTTATTATCGATTGCACCTTGAGTATTAATACCACTATCAACCCAACATAGAGAACCCCACTTACTTATCATATTATTATATGCTACATCAATATTTTGTGTCAAAGGATATTCAAGTGTAAAATCATAAATACATTTCTTATTTATAAAATATGCAACTGTACCCCATTGAAAACACATTTCATACAAATCATCAGAAATTTTTTCTTTTTGTTTTGTTTGAATATTAATAAATTTAGGATGTATATATAATTGAACATAATAACAATTATTCTTATCGGCACATTTTAAAATACGAGTTACATTTTTCATGAATTTATCAATATCAATATCAATATCATCTTCTAATATTAAATTCCAATCTGTAGTACTATTTTCATGAATATTATCTAATAACAATTGATGAGATAAATTACAACCTAGTTTTCCAGGTCGATTTTTGTATTTATTTTTATATTCTGTTGTGCAATAATTCTTATGTACAGCAAAATCAGAATATATTTTATAATGTGAAATTGAATCAATAGCTGGGAAATAATTTGTTTGGATTGATTTATTTATCTTATTAAAATTATGGACTCTTTTCTTATTTGGTGAATATACAATCATCCAAACTTCAAAATTATATGTTTCATTATTATTATCTTCACTCATTATTATAATTATATTATATATTAATATAATAATGACAACTATTCAAATTCCATCAATTATATATGACAATGGTAAAATTCAAAAATGTGAAATTATTATTAATTCGCAGAAATTTAATGTTCTTTACCAAAATAATAATTATAATGTTTCACAAGAAAATTTAGTAACAAACCAAAATAATAATTCTATGGAAAAAAAATTATCAGATACAATTCCCCCTAAAGTTGATAATCAAAATAATAATTCACAATTACTAACTAATGATGAAGTTACAAATGAAACTAAACAGAGTGAAATAAATAAAAATGAACATACAGATAAGTTAATAGAGTTATTAAAGAAACAATTAAAGTAAATTTTGTTCTTGTACTCTATTATTTTTTTCTCTAAATAATTCAATAAAATGCTCCCCCTTCTGTAACCATGATTGAATATATCTATTTTCCTCAAATTCATTACCTATATTCATATTAACATCTAATTTCAGAACAGGTGTTTTTGTATTTGATAACCATTCATTATGGAAATTCTGACATTTTTGAAGATAAGATAATTCTATTTTATTTTCACCATTACGAGATCTTTTTTCCACTCTTTCAAAACATGTTTCAGGTGAAGCATCAATATGAATAATACCATTTAGATTAAAATTGCCCTCATATTCTGAAAAATATCTTTCGTAAATATTATACATAATATCATCCATCAAATTATCCTGATGCAACATTTTTGCAAATATATGTTTATCTGCATCTAATGATCTTTCGCAAATTATACCATCACAGTTAGGATTTTCTCGTAAAATACGTTTAAGTTCTTGATAACGGGTTGTATAAGCCATTACTTGAAACGCAAATGCATATTTATGTGGATTTTCGTAAAACTTCTCTAATACAGTATTATCATTCTTATCTACAATAGTTTCCCAAATATGAACCGGTTCTTTCAAAAATACCCAATTTGAGTTTTCCCCTAAATGCTTTTCGAAATAATTCAAAAACGTGGATTTACCAGCACCAATATTTCCCTCTAGTGAAATGATGACTGGTCGTTGCATATTATAATAAGACCTGAATTTATTATAGTACATTTATTTTAAAATTTAAATCAATTTTATTTATTTTCTATTTTTGTAAGTTTTACGTGATTTTGATTTTTTATTTTTTCTCAATTTGAATTTAATAGCATTACGCGACTTTTTAGCAATTTTTTTTGCTGTTTTACGTGTTTTTTTTGCAATTATTTGTACTTCGCCTTTTCCCTTATTATATATTTTTTTTGCATCTCTTAATGCATCTTTAAATTGATATGAAGGATTTGACAAGCGTCCTTTTCTAAAAGTTTCTTTTACGGTATCAATCCAAGTACTCATTATATATAATAAATATATAAATAAAATAAAAATAATATGTGTATAATATAATAATTATGTTATCGAGAAAACAGTTATGGCGTAAAACTGTAGTTTTTAAAGAAAAATGGAACAACAAATTTAATGATAATGAAATAATACCAAAAAAAAAAACAAGTGTTTCTTTTGGTAAAACAGTTAATGTTACACTGATACCCGAACTACAGGAATATATGCAAGCAGAACTTGCAGATAAATTGTGGTATAATTCAGATGATATAGACTTATTTAAACGAACATTTATTGAAGAATTAAAACAAACTAAATATAATACTATGTAAAGAACTTTGATATAGTTTGTATTCCTTTTCTTTTATGATCAATTTGTGTTAAGAATTTATCAAATAATATTGTTTTAATTTTTGCTGAACAATATTTTTCTTTTTTTTTCATAAATTGTTCCATATCTGGATTTTCTTTTTCTAATTTAATAATTTCACGTTTATATGTTTTTATTGCTCCTGTTTTTCGTTGATATTCCCATATATATTCTAACGCTAAACCAAACAATTGTTGTAATGGTTTCATCAGTTGATTTGTAATATAATGGGTATAGTCAATAGGCATTTTGTTTTCTATAATAAATTCTGTTGTCTCTATTTTATCACCCATTAGAGCTTTCTTATTATCATTTACAATGAATACAAACTTCATGCGGTCTCCTGGTTTTGGACGATTTCCTGGATCTCTTTTACCTATTCTTTCTGCAAGAACCCAATGTCCAATTTGCATGGGGTTTTTGTAATCACTACGTAACGCCTTTGTAATAGCAAGTTTTTCCATTGGTACTGTCCCTGTAATTAAATTATCTAATGAACTGTTCAAATATTCAATAGCACTCTGAATATTATTTTCTTTCATCAATATGTTCAATATTCCACCGTACGTATCTTTCAAATAATCGCATGAATCTCGACGTTTCAATGACAAACCCATATATTTCATATATCCCTTATTTGGATCTTCTTCATATAACATGCCTACATAACGTTTTTTAGACAACAATATAAAAGGCATCAATGTTTTCTCATATTCCAAACATTGCGGAGCTTTTAGAAATTGAGTACATAAGTCCGCAGCAACTTGTGCGATTTCGATTGTAATTTCTAGTGCTTTTTGACCACGTATTTTTTGACCAGTTTTTGGATCCTCCAAATTAAACGTAAAGAATACAGAATCAGTATCACCATAAATGTATTCTGCACGACATTTAACTTCACCATGTTGTTTTGTCTGATATAGATGATCACCATATACTTCTTCAATCATACGTTTAGCATAAGTAATCATCATACGTCCCGTTGCTGTTGTTGATGCAGCAACATCTTGTTCATAGAATGTAGATGTTTTTGCACCACATTGTCCATACAATGAATTAGCCGTAACTTTATAACCAAGTTGTCTTTTATCCAAAATATTTTGCATAAATGGATCTGGTTCGGTTTTAATTTTTTTACGCGTATCTTTTCGTGCTTTTAATAATTCTTCCAAGATTGCTGGCATAATAGATTTTTGTTCTTCGGGTAATTGTGCCCATCTACATATTTTTTTACCAGAAATTACCTTTTCAGCACGAGATGTAGGTGTTTTACGTGTATATCGATATGTGTCAAACTCAATGTCAATATATTCATAACCTTGTAAATTATCGTATATATAATTACCTTTCGCATCTTTTTCACCAGTTTCTTTTACCATTGTCCCATACAAATCATATTCTTTTGTCCAAACTTTACTATCATGACTATAATTTTGACTAATCATAGAAGATGGATATAGAGAAGAATAATCAACACAAGCCACTGGATTATCCATATACATAGAACATTTTGGAGGTAAAACAATTGCCCCTTCATATCCTTCGGCTATATTTGTTTTTTCTAAGTCAGGCATTAACGTATCCTTTTCACGACATTTTTTCGCAACATAACTTGTTAATTTGATTCCTTGACCACGGAATACTAAGAAACTAATAGGAACACTACAAATACGTGA